>Ga0209092_10001304_pt1 | contig 24718 bp, 12 predicted proteins | sample FraStrMetagenome_FD_187446 | JGI IMG/M metagenome (GOLD analysis project Ga0209092, IMG submission 187446) | Marine eukaryotic phytoplankton communities from Arctic Ocean - Fram Strait ARC3M Metagenome (SPAdes) (version 2) | ecosystem: Environmental > Aquatic > Marine > Oceanic | place: Fram... | reverse complement strand
AAAAGATGGAGGAACTTGAATCTAATATGGAGAATAAAATGAATGAGATCCATGCCTTATTATTGAACTTGATGGACAATAGAATTCACGACAGGCAGCCATTTCCCTGACAGAAAAGCGTGATAATGGGCGAATGTGATTATTCTTATCTTAAGATAACTTATTAATCGCTTCATTGAATTCATTGTAATGATGCAAGCCCAAACATGCTTCTACATTTTTTTCACTGTTTCATACACAATCAAGCGATCGTTTTGTAATTTTAGTATGATGTTTCACGGCTCATGTGTTTGTTGTATTTCTGAAAAATAGCACAGTTAAAAATGAAATGTTTTTTCCGTAGAGCAAAAACCTACTTTGCTTCTATTTCATATCCTCCGCAGTCTGTACCGCCGTATCATATTTCTAAATTGAAAATAACAAAGTGAAATTTTTTGAAATCATTAAAGTTTCAACTTTGCCATTGTAGGCCTAATAATACACATTAATTGAATTTATATCAATATCAAAATGCGTTGAGTCCTATCAATGTTCTTTAGTGTACATAGTTCAACAATCAATAGGAATGCACGAATGAATCCTGGGTCGAAGAAACATCCAGATTATGAAATCAAAAACCAAACTTTACATTTGCCTTGTCGAAATATTAGAATGCTCCAAATTCAAGATAATATCCAACATTCAAAGCAAAAAATATCATTAATGAACTCTCCAAAAGGTAGAATCCAATCAGCTATCATTGCAAAAAATCAAGAGTGGAAATCGACAAGAAAAGGTCAATTTGATTATAAAGGTTATAAGAGCGTTGATGGCAATTTGACAAGGAAGCATCACGTTTCTTATCCGAAATCGGCTATGGATCGTAAAAGTAATACCTTAAAATTGCAAAAGCTGAAAAAAGCTCCCAGTGCACCCCCATGTTCACCTATCTATGAGAGATATTCACCCGAAACAGAAGATTTTGAATGTTCTGCATTAAATAATATCACAAGTAAAAAAGAAGAAACGAAAGACCGTATAAATCATTCAAATACGAGCCCTACAAGATCATATTCTTCCTCCTTTATTCAAAATTTGACATCGCCAAGTCAAAACCTGTTTTACTCAGACCAACTCAATCTGAATAATAATAGATTGACAAAGATTCCGACAATCGAAAACCCCTCACGAATCAGGTACCTGAACTTGGGATGTAATCGGTTGTCAAAAATTACAGACATGAAGTTTCTCTCGCATCTCGTATTTATCGACCTTCATGACAATCAAATTGTTAATTTAGACGAATCATTAAATACATTACTATCACTACGCATTCTCCTGCTTGGAAATAATCGCATTGATACAATACAGAATGTAAATAAACTGATTAATCTGGACATATTGGACATGACTTCTAATTGCATCTCGCGAATTGAAAAACTTCATACATTGAAACACCTGAGAGTTTTGAACTTAGCTGGAAATAAAATTAGAAAAGCGGATAATTTGAAGGAACTTACCTCCCTTGTCGAGTTAAATCTCAGTAGAAATAGCATTGAAAAAATTGTTGGATTAGAGAATCTAAAGTCATTATCAAAACTTTTTCTTTCGAACAATATAATACGGTAAGTGAGATCCACTAGCTTTTGATTGTATTTATTCATATAAATCCTTACTTTCAATGCTCGATTGGATCTCATGAAACAAATAAAGCAATTTAGAGGATTTAGGAATCATTAATGGTATCAATAAGCTCACAGATTTTTCTATTGATGGAAATCCTGTGAGCAGTCATATTCCCACATCATTCCTCACAGAAGTTGAGGAAGTCAATCTGCATATAATAAACCTGGCACACATATATTTTCGAGTACATACGATTCGTTCTATGCGTTCAGTACTTCGATTGAATCAGATGAATGTGTCGAAAGAAGAGAGGCATAAAGCTGATCGATTTTGGTTGCAGTTCACGAAAGTAGCCAAGGAATTGAAAGGCAAACATGCCCATGATTTTGATTGGAGGAAAGCTCTGTCTTCGCTTGAAATTGAATGGAATCATCTTTACCCTTTGGCTCTTGTGGAATCAAAGCACAATAATTTCAAAAAAGAACATATTGCAATGAAGACTGATCAACATAAAATAGGTTTAGCAAAGAGTGGAACTCTATTTAAATCTCGTCAAACTAAATATAAAACAATCTTCAGTAGTTTGAAATATCCCAAGGCAAGTTCGATAAGTTTACAATCATTACGTTTTATGCAAAGGTTATGGTAGGCTATCCTAACTCTAATGAATTTCATAGAAAAGTCACTACGAAGTAAAAGTTCCTTTTGAGGGCGACAATACTGAAAATTTAAGCACATCTAAAAGAATATTGTTTTTGAATGGAAACGTGTGGGATTTTATTGACTGGACTAGAGTTTACACTTGCACACACGTTGTCATCCACTTTGTTTCAATTGAAAGTATATGCGAACAAGCGGGTCGTCTTTTTCAAAATCTTCCACACTTAGTTAGTTTATCTCTTTATCAGAACAACTTCAACGCATTGTACCAATGCCTTTGTTTCAAACGATTCCCGAAATCCTCTGAAATTATTTTATCAGAAGTAAACATATCAAGTCCAGGAAACAATGTGCAAGATCTTTATTTATTTCGGGAACTACTAGCGTTTATCCTGCCAAATGTAAAGTCTCTGAATGGAGTCATTGTCTCAGAAGTAAGTAAAGCAATGAATTAATCTCAATATTTTCTTTTTCAAGGTTTGGAAAAACTAAAACACATCGCTTGGTAATCGTGCAAAAAAACAAAACAGGAAGAATATCAACGAGGAAAGCTTTTGTTCACATACCTCTTAGACTTACGCACAAAACAACTTCAATATCCACCTAGTCAACTCTTTTATATAAATAGTCGCACAGCGAAGGAGTCAAAAGATGATATTTTAGAAGAAAAACTTACAAAAGACAAGGAAAATATATCCAATGTAAAAGAAACAAATGTACATCCTTTATCTTCATTTTGTCATGAAAAGGGTTCAAATTTGGATCCATTGGCATTCGAAGCTCTAGCAATTTATGAAAGATCCAATCAGTTTGAAGAAAAATGGCCACGAGTCATGAAAACGTTAGTTACTGAAATGCTGGAACTTTACTTGAATAGAGATTTAGTAATGGATAAATATTTTTATATGAAATCTTATATGTATCATTCTCTTGAATAATTCAGAAGAAATCTGTAATGCTTGCCTCTACTTTTAAATAAGAACATTTAGAGTTACCAAAACCAACCGAAGCAAAAAGATTCGTTATCATCATCTAGATCTAATCTATACAGTTCAGATCCCGTGTCGAGATCGTGTCCTACAATGCTGTGTCCTTTCAGCGTCATCATGTCACCCGAGAACACTAAGCTACGCGGTTTGAGAAAATCCCCTCCGTAACAAGAAGATCCTTGGCTTTCGATGTCATAATGAGACACCACAAAATCTAATTCTATACTTGCTTCTGTATCAACAGTAATGTCGAATACCTGAAATCCATCAAACGTGCTATTGGATACTGGTAAAATCAGCTTTTCAGTTTCTGCAAGATAACGAAACGCTAAATGGTCATTCTGGGATTCGCTGAAGGACCAGCCTTTGATGACATGTTTGGCAACTTGTTGCGGATCAGTCATATCAGACACATTGAATAAGGCTATCTGTAATCCAAGTAACATGCCATTATCATCTGCGTCTTGTCCAACAGCGAGGATAAAATCATCATCAACTGGGTGTAAGTAATTAGAAAATCCCGGAATTTTTAATTCCCCTTTCATTGCAGGACTTTCTGGCTCACTTAAATCAATTGTATAGAATGGGTCTATCTGACGAAATGTGACCATAAATGCTCTATCCCCCATAAATCTCACAGCGAAAATGCGTTCTGTTTCTCCTAGACCTTCCAACTCTCCTACTATACTTATCTCATCATCGATAATCTGCGCAATAATGATTTGATTCGTGGCATTTCTTTCTGCGTCAAATTCCCAAGTGGACGAGTTCCACTGTCCTATAGCTGACGATGATGTTGCAACACGAAGATAGTTTTTGTAGTAGTCGAATGAAAACTGATTGAGTGTATATCCTGGTATCACACCGGTAGCATTTGGAACTGCAGAAGCACCGGATAGTTCAAAAACAGTAATGTAGGTTACATCAGTTGATGAGTTAGTGCCTTCGGTTGCTGCCCATCCTCTTGAACCCAAAAAAATCATGTCGCTGGTGGCGTATATATCCATATTGGAATTTGGAGTAAATGAGGCAGAAACATTAGTAGCATTATTAAAACCTGAAGGTATATTGAAGCTGACAATACTGACTAATGAATTTAAAAGATCACTTTTACTTGCATCATCATCATCGAGGTCGAGTCCATTTTGCAACGAGGAAATTTGCGCAATGTGTTGGCATGAATCTTCTCCTACTAAAAGGTCTTCAACAAGATTAGCAGCAAACTCAGGAATTTCTGTTGCAGCTATATTGAAAGCTGTTTCTGCATATTCTGTGGCATTCATACCCTCATAATCTCTATTCCATTTGTAGAATTTCCATTTAAAATTCCACATTTCTACATAACTAGAAGTTACTAAATGTGCATCAGAACCGATCATGCGTGCAGTTTTATAAATTCCAGGGAACGTTTTTCTCTCGGTTATATTGAGCACACCACTAGTTAGGTCAATGTCTATAATCACGACTTCCGTTTCCGCTTCTGTTGAAGAGAAAAAGTGTTCGTAACCTGTAGAAATAGCTACTAATTTATCACCGTCAAGAAGCAGTCCCTTGATAGGCCTCTCTCGATGAACATGACTCGTTGTACGTCTATGAAAAAAATCTGCACTTGCTCTTCTACGATGACCAGGATCGTCTTTGGCCATGATAATTGGCCCATAATAGGGACCATGACCTTCCATTTCGCCGACTTCTAATCTAAACAATTCATTTCCATCAACATCAAGAACAATTATGTCACTACCATATACTGTATACACAAAGGTTCCATCCGATTTAACGATGTCGGCTTCATCCACACCCTCTACTTGATTGTTTGTTTCGAAACTATCTTCAGTAGATCCAGTTTCAAGCTCACTGATTTCCGGTGAAGCAGTATCAACATCAGGCCCACTGATTTCCGTTGAAGTTGTAAAAACAATACCACCACCACCACCACCGGATGTAATCATATTGCTTTTCACAATGCTGTTTACAATATATTGTAAAACTTCTTTAATGTCATCGATTAAATCATCGCAATCACTGTAACCATCTAAAATATTTTTATCAAATTCTCGAAGAGCCACCGAAAACTTTAGGTTTTCATAAGTCTCTAAATTTGCAGTTATTTCTTCTTGTGTCAGCGGTTTAAACTCTGGCAAGGTAGGAGCTGGGGTAGGTGCAGTGGTGGGTTTATCTGTTCCTTTGCAAAAAAATGTCTCTACAAATTTCATGATCAAATCACCAGCTGACTGTAGTTTACGGTCAGCACTATAACGCGAATCCTATTATAATTGTAATTACAAGTCAATCACAATCAGTATCTATGGATCGGAAATAGTAATGATCCTTTTTACAACCTTACCTTTGAAACTCGAAGATTCTGCACATCAAGACTGTTTTTATTCTTTCTAGTGAAAAAATCTGCGTGAGCGAAAGACTCCGGAGTGGTCATTGACAGCATGATTATAACACCAAGCACCTGCTTTATTGATTTTATCGATACCATATTGAAATCGCAATGTGCTATCAAGATCCTTTTTAATCTTCAATCTAAGACCTCTTTACAATGTGTGATATTTATTCAAATCGCAGTTGTAATAGAAAGTATCTTGTAATGGAAACTAATGAAATATAATTAATCAAATGTATGTGTCGAAATCAAGGGAGATTTAAAAAGAAGGTGTATCAATTACTTATAGTCTGCTTTTTATTCCTGTTTGATTTGTAAGTACAAATTTTTGATACTGGGTAGCTCGTGTAACCAAATCTAAGTAAGGCTTGAATGTACGATTGATGAGAGCGATTATTTAGCTGTGCGACCTCTATCTTTAATTTTTCTCGAAAATGCGAAAATAAATAAACCTCATGTTTCTTTCATTCAGTCGTGGTAAACATTTTGCTGGAGTCATCACGTATTCGAAAAATTTCTGAAATTTTAACACAATAATTCAATTTTAAAAATGACGAGCATCATCATGTTGAATGAAGAGGTCCCCATATGACAATTGTATCTCCACTACCCCATAGCGATAAAACGAGCTTGGCTCTTAGTAAATCTAAACATAAATGGTCGGAAAAGTTCATGAAAAAGAAGAAAGAGACTATTCTAAAAAATGAGGAAAAAAGAAAAAGTATCGAAGAAGAGCGAAGACTATATCGTCCTAGAACTGTAGAAAGGCCCAAAGTCTGTGATTCCTTGTGTGTAAATGAACAGATAATATTTCATCCAATATCCTTTGAAAATAAATTTGGTCCCAGGAATATAAGATGTTTTATTTGTTCAAAACCCACATTAAAACGGGATGGTTCTGCAGCGGAAAATGTCCGGAATTGTGCACTGTGCGCCGCTGTATTGCACGAAACATGTATTGAGGAAATTTCCGTCGAAAATGAAGCACATGAGCTAAATTCAGTACATATAGATAAGCCAGATAAACCATGGTGGTGCCGAGAATGTTCATTCGAAGTAATATCATACATTCGAAATGAAAAATCCTGTATTGAAACTTTACGAGCCCAAAGGCTCGAATTTTATTCGGCCGTGAAATTACAAGCAAATATGCTGATGAGGAAAGAGAAAAACCGATATCAAGTTATGCGAACAGGCTTCTTAAGACTCCAGGCACTAGCCAGAGGAGTTTCTGACCGTCTTGGTTTCATGAATGAGGTCGCGACAACTCACCGAGCTTTCAAAATAAAAATTGGAGAATTTTGTGAGTTGTGGGGCGCCGGGAGTGACGGCAGAACAAACGTTTCTTGTATCGCCTGTGTTGTAAATAATTTCAATTCGGATGAAGACTTTGAAGAGTATGACGATAGTGATCAGTTTGATGAAGATGAAACACATTTATATAGATTTGAAACGCAGGTAAGTTTCTAGTGGAACTTTTTTTCTATATTTTGTGATTTTTTTAATAATAATTTTGTTCCATCTTCAACGATTTTCATCAGACTGTTCAACATGGACCTAGTGGGAGATGGAATGACACCTTTATGGTTTACTACAGTAATAGCTTGGTCACCTTAAGCTTTACTGTTTACGAACGAGACGAATCTTTATTAAAATCAAATTTCTTAGGTCAAGCTACAGTTGACGCTAGCAATCATTTACAAATTGCCTTTTTATGTGGAAAATACCAAAGATATAAAATATCATTAGGGCCTCTGAAGATGAGCCCCCACGAACAGGGCAAGGCAACGTTTCGAATGGATAAAGTAGATTCTCCTGGAACGGGAAAGATTTGGGTTGAAATCCAACCCTTCAGTAATGTTGATTCGAAATGTGGTGAATTAGAAGAAATATTGAGCGCACTCTTAAAGGGTGCTAGAAAGAAATGGTATGCTGTTTTAGCAAATAGACAACTATTTTTATTCAGTCAATTCGGAGATTCTAGACCTAAAACTGTAATTCCTTTGCATCATGGCACCACTGTTGAGTGGCATGAGAAGAAGGTCATCAAGATAATGACAATAGAGCATACCTGGTTCCTTACATGTCCAGGAGCTCAAGCTCGAAATTGTTGGTACACAAAAATCAAAGGAGCTTACAGAGAAACATTATATGAAGGAGCTCGAGAATTTCAAGCCCAGTTTCAGCATTCAGAAAACAAAGAAATCCCATCTAATAATACGGATCCGGATTTATAATGTCTCTTTCTCTATACTCGAATCCGAAAAAGAATCATTATAAATTGTAACTATTGATTAAAATGAATTTTATTGAAAATTTCAATGGGATAATCTTTTTTCCATGTATTTTTGTACACTTTCTGGTGAATCATCCAAACAATATTTCATAGGTTTTTTGTCCGGAACTACAAACACAGCAAAGACAGCCGTAAAACCCTGCAAGGCAACTTTACCCTTTCGAAATACATCTTTATTACCAAAAGTTGCGGTGGGTCCAATTTCGCCACCAGCATAGAATCCTAGACACGGAAGAGATGAAAAATGCTTCGCAAACTTTTTAGCATCCATCATTTCCTCATCGAATAGATATGACTGCGGGCCTCTACCATTGCAGCTATACATGATACTTCCAAGTAATTTTTCATTATATAGTTGTTCCTTAAGTCGAGAAAGATTATTCTCAATGTCCCGTGTACAAGCATCTCCATCAAGAACAAAAATATCGATGACACTATTTGGACGAACGTCATTTTCATTATTGAAACCACCTTCTGTCATAACAACGATAGCTTCAGTTTCACGTAGAATATTACTTTGATTAATTAAATGGAGTTGAAAACCATCATCATCAATATCATGCTGTGGCAATTTCCGTACTCCTAAATAGATCTGTGATTGTGCACCTCGAAGATTGCTTAGCAAAAACTCCATTGCAGAGATTGATTGTCCTGTTCTATTATCTCTGACGGATTGAATGACATGAACAGGTTTCATGATACTCGTGGCTGCTGCGTAAGGATAATTACGATCCTCAGGTTGGACATAGGTTACTTTATGGACGGAAAATTGACTATCTGATGGAGAGACATTGCCGGAAGTTTTGCTGCGAAGACCTCGGCTTACAACAGACCTCACCGGAACGGACCCTCCAATAGCAAGCCCGTACACTCCATTTTTGATGTTGGTCATGTTTGCAAATCCACCTTCGTCCAAAGTGACTTTCATAATTTTGCTGGAAATATAATTAACCAAATCGCGTTTCTCCACTAATTCATAGAGAGCATTCTTGTCAAACTCTTTCATGATGATTCGTTTTAATCTATACATAGGGAGTTTATTAAACTGTTTCCGAAATAATTCCTCATATGTGTTTGGATCAAGCCGAATATCACCTTCATCACAAACACCACCCACTATTGCAGCATGCGGATATTTCTCTTGTAATTTTTGTAAAAAATCATCTGAATTTTGAACACCTAAGCCACAGACATGCACTACAAAGACTTTCCAAAAGGATGTTTCGTCTTCCATAACGGTTGATTCATGACGATTTTTTTGTTCGTATTTAGTATAAGCGTCCTGCAATGATTCACTTACAATATCCATCCCTAGAAATTCATCCCCTAAATCGGTGGTTTCATCTATGTACACAGAGTTTCTATTTGTCCCATCAAAGAGTGCCGATGCACAAAATGGTACAAAATGAGCATTTGGAAAACTTCCCAACATGCAAGAAAAATCACTTTCACATTCAATCTGCATACTATCACCATCATCATTATCCATAATGGCATGATGAATATTTGCTTGAATCCCACTGGAACTCTTTGCTGTAATAACAGTAACATTTTTCAATGGAAGAAGAATGTCCACATTTTGTAAAAATTTGATTCGTGCAGATTCAGTAGTGTAGAAACAAAATGCGACATTGGGTGGTGATCGTATCTCATTTAAGTTTTGTTGAAGTACCTTATAAGGAGTAATTTTGTTGGCTGATCGTGTCCGCATACGTTTAGGATATTTTTCTTCATCTTTTGAATCCATGCCAGTCTTTTCTTTATTAGTCTCAGTGTTGACCTTTTGTAATTTGAATTTCATGCGTTGTGATAAGGCATATGAGGAACATGCGACTAGTTCAGGTTCTAGAAAATCTTTCTGGAATCTTTCCATTAAATACAGAAATCGATGGCATGTTCGAACGACGGATCCACTATCTTTGGCGGACAGATAAGCAAACATTTGGAGAATGATATCAGCATTGAGATGGTCCATGGTCCCACTACTGTATTGATGGATAAGGGGGATGTATTGTTTGTGACGTGTAAGATACGCTTATAAAGAAAAGAATTTGAACATGGAGAAAGAATACCTTATGATGACACTTCATCCAAAGATATCATATTGACGTCATTTTTAGCATGGGGTTCATTTCTCATACGTAATTTATGTAAGACGTTGATTTTTAAACGTTTGTTCATGCTGCGATACTAATGGGTTATCAGGAGAGTCAAAAATTCTTTTAAAATCGTGGCAAACCAAATGCTTGTATACTTAGGCTACAAGACCAAGTGAAAGTAGCTTTTAAGATAGAGTTTTTAATTACTCCTGCTGGCATAAGCTAAAACAAACACAATCTTGAGGCCTGAAATAAAAAGCCCTCCAGAAATGGAAAAAACACAACCTGCACTATACTGTATGGTTGGTGAGCAAACGAAGACTTCATTTCATCTTACTTTAACGCAATAGCAACATACAGCAAAATCGAAAAGAATTATCATTATGGAATCCTTGAAAAAATCAAAACGTGAAAAAGTTATCAATAAACAAAATGCTATTTGGAACATATCCTCCAGGAGAAGCGAACGACGAAATGTTCAAACAATTCAAATTCGTAAATCGAAACGTAATCAACTCTTAGCTGTCAAACGACGCCTGCAAAACCCTAAAACTTCAGACGTGCCAGTGTCTAATGTTGGTACGGATCCTACTCACTATTCAGACCAACAAAGAGAGGTTACTAAAAATCCCGCAAATGCACAACAACTGCGATCAACCTGTATCCAATACTGCGAAATAATAAATAGCAATAATGCCAACTCACAGGTAAAAGGATCTGCTTCACTTTTAAGCTGGATTCAATCGTATATCTCTAGAATGGATTCTAACGTTGATGCTATAAGTTCTCTTCTTCTCCCAAATACACCCTCCCATAATAATCATGATGATATTTCTTCCTCGCTCGCAGTACAATTTGCAATGTGTCTTTCCAAAACCCTTTCAAATCCTACCTTTTTTTCATATGAAGAGCAACTAGACGCTTCACGTATTTTAACAAACCTAGCAGCTACGGAATCACCCTCCCAATTAACATCTGCTTCTTCTCAAGAAGACTACTATGGTAGACCCACACTTCAAAATCTAGGATGGTGTGATATCTTACTACGTGCCAATGCTCTGGCGGCATTACTTCACCCTATGCCCGCTTTTGCCCAAACGTTGAAATCAATGACCAATACTCACACAAATATATTACCATCTCAATTACAATCTCTCTTTCAAACAACATCCTTTCAGCAAGCATTATTATTATGTGAACAGTGTTCCTGGGCGATTGGAAATTTAGCTGGAGATTCAAAGGAAGCAAGGAAGGAGGCAACGATCAAGGGCACTATTGATCCATTAGTGCAATGTCTCACCTTCTCCTTTCAGTTGCGTTCCATTTTGAATTATTCCAATCAAACAGATGCAAAACATGTTTTGATCAAGAATGCTATTTTTGGTCTATGTCGAAATTCAGCATGGGCTATTTCAAATATGGCAAGGGGAGCTTCTACCTCAGCTTTGCCTTTTATATCCTTCTTCAAGTCACAGGATATTGCTAACATTTTACTGGCATCAGATGTTTTCACAACTTCTATACAGGAACAACCTATCGAAATTAGTGAAATAGGCTCATTTACATCAGCTACAAAAACCAACTGGTTGGAAGTTGTCTATGAAACTTGTTGGATTTTAGCGTTTCTTACGGCAAGAGAACATGAAGCTGTTTATGAATTATGCAGTGTCACGGAATCAAAAGATAAGGGTTCTATCATTTGCAAGGCATTGGCCCGTTGTTTTGCCACAGTCACCAACTTGATCATCTCCAACCCCTCTTCTTCCAGTAACAATATGTCTTTGGATACGAATAGTATTGAAACAAATCAGAGCTTTGCTGTTCGTATTTTCATTCCATGTATTAGAGCCATTGGAAATATTGGAACTGCATGCGATGGCGTTTTTGTGCCCTATTTAATCGCTACATTGTCTGAAGTGAATCAAGCAATACCTCAATCTATAGCTTCACTCCTTCAATATTCCATCAGTCCCTCTTCCATCAGCCGCAAACATGATATTGATACATTGATACCAGAAGCTTTATGGGCGGTTGGAACACTTTTGTGTGATATGCCTCATTATAGTAGATTCGAAAATACGATATTGCCAATTTCGGATATGGAACTCTCTCAATCTTTGAGTACGCTTTTAATACCGACTATTTGTAATATTCTTACATCACCGAGATCAACTTTCCAATTAAAAAAAGAGGCCGGGTCAACACTCTGGAATGCTGTTGCACCATCTCCCAATTTAGCTTCTTCCATATTGACCAATTCCACCAATGTGGATATATCATTCTCAAAAACTATCCTGCAACAAATAAGTCAAACAGAGGGTATGTTATCCAGTTTGGTGCAAATTCTTTCCATACCAGATGCAGATGTTGTATTAATATCACTTCGTTTGATCAACATTATGATTCGCCAGCTTGATAACAAGGAATTAATAACTCGATTGGAGGAAGAAAATATAGCCGATAAACTGGAAATCATTTGTGATAACGCTAGTTGTGAATATTATGGACAACAAAAGAGCACAAATATGGACAACACTCATACATATCCAAAAAGTGCAGATATCGCTGCTGATTTGATTGATGACTTTTTTTCGGATGAATATTTGGATCAGGAAGAGTATGAAAATGATACAAAGAATGATTCCACAAATTTAGGATCTATTTTTGATGCGGCAGGAACTTCTTCCTCGTCTAACACGTTTTCATTTGGATTACCTCCAACTGAATTATGTGCTTTTGAATCATCTTCTGAGCCTAACTTAGGAAGAGGAAGGGGCCGTGGAGCTAATAAACCAGCTTGGATGACATGAAATAATGGCGAAAATATTACCTGCAATACTTTTTACAAGGTTTGACTTTTAATGAATTAGTAAAATAGAAATACCATTATGCTCATCTATTCTGCATGCAACTTTTGTTGTCGAAGATCCTTCGTTTTAAATACAATAAACCTTTCCTCAAAATATTATCATTTTTGAAAAAATAAATCAGACAGCAGATAACAAAGAAGAGAAAATTATTCATTTGGTTGTGCCTGAGCAGTATAAATCTCAGAGAAAATTCCCACTAAATCGGAAGAACACAAAAATTAGAATTTATTTGAGAAAAGCAAGATAAAAAACTGACAATTCTTGTTTGAAATTATCTGAGCGATGGCTTTTTCATTTAGCTGAATAAAATAGAGATATGGTTTAATTCATCCATTTACGATGATTCATTTGAAACAATACATTTGTGTAACAAATGTGTTCAAAATTTATCTATACTGTTATGTAATAAAATGCTTCATTCTCACGCTATTTATCATAATTATTTTTTCTGAAGCAACATCACTCGAATACGCTATCAAAAATAGGGTCGTCCTCATCAACCTCACCATCTTCTTCATCATCAAGATCATCTAAATCCATTTCTGTTTGCTCTACCATGGCAAATCTACCAATTGGTTCTGGTTCCAAACCCCAGCCAAACAAAACAGTTCCTCTAATTTCAAGGGTTTTTCGAATTATCTTGATTTCTTCAATATCATCCATTGCATCAATTCCAGAAGAGATATTTTCTTCATTTTCCTTTCTTTTCTTGTGAATTACCTCATAAATAGAACCCCAATAGGATCTTTCGTCATTTTGTGTCAAATGCGCCCCCTCACTTTAAATGGAGAAAAAAATTAAATGAATACTCAAAGTAGGTTGAAGAAACAATCGTCAAATTCTAAAAACTCATTATTCGTTCTTACCTGTAAACCGACCCTGAAACTGATCTTCCAAATCCAAATCTCGTGACTTGCATCCATAACTGATCTCGGTCATAACCAATGATACTCCATTTTCCACGCAAAATCTTGGTGGGATCCCCACTTACCCCTCCAGTTGTGCTGAAGGTATTATTAGCAAAAAATTCTATGTTCATTGCTTTGATGTCAAATCTTGCATTTGGATCAACTTTTGGTTTTTCTTCTATATATACACAACAGAGATTTAAAGAAAGAGTCAGCGATTGTAAAATTGTGAAAATTTAAATATAAAGAATATGCACATGGTAAGAGAATTTGTTTGACTTACCAACATATTGCCCTAAAGATCTATTCCATCTTAACTTTCCTTTTGCCTTATATTCGAGGGGACGACTTGTCAAGAAAAACTTGCGACCGTAAAAATCTTCTCTCTTGAACCTTTCAATGACTTCTTCATTTTTTGCAATTTTTGTGTTAAGACTACCCAGAATTTGACGCAATTCAAATGATCCAGCATCTGTAGGGTGAAATATCGTTTGCTCAAAGAATGATGGATGCTCCTTAGGATACATGAATTTTCCAACTTTAATAGATCCCTCAGGTATCGATAGGTGTGTGTCTGTACCTTCTTCATCATATTCTGTTTCAATCTTTGTAACAGAAGAATTAGTACCGGATAAGGCTGGATTTTCAGTGAGACTCTTTTCGTTCGTAGCAACTACTTGACCCTCCAGCACGGTATCATGGATTCTACGTGTGTTAATGTTTTCAGGTCGGTCAGTGGCCAAGATAAGCTTTCCATCAAGAAAATCCCAGGTGCCTTTCACTTCACTTAGACCGAGGATGCTAGCAACGACATCAGCTTCTGCTTTTTCTATACTGTTTTCTTCTTGCTTTTGTTTCATATCAATAGCATCTATTTCATCGTCATGATCATGTTCTTCGTCATGATCATGTTCTTCGTCTTCATAATCCATATCTGATTCATCGAATTTCCCAAACTCTACAAAGGAACCGTCTTCGAGAAGTTTGATAAGCATATCTTGGGATTGTTCCATTTCGATTCCAGCATGATTTTTTGATTTCTTCTTCTTTCGGGGATAAACAGTGAATTCCTTCATAGGTATACATGATGTTGGATCAAAAGTTCCAGATGCGCTCGCCACCGTTGGTAAGAAAGATTTCTTACTTGATAGACGCCATACCCCCGCCATATCATCTCGAGTAAGATCTGATAATGGTACATATCCCTCCCCCATTGAGAGCACTATGAAAAAGATGGTCTTGATGAGGAATATTTTCTTTGTAAATATTTGAAAATTGTTCATTTTGAATAGAAAATAAAGTGTTTCTTAAATTCTAAGGGCTACTGTCAAAATAATGAAAAGCTCTTAAGAAACTCTGCTTCAAACGTTGACCTTGAGAAGTAATGTCGAACAAGTTTCAAAATTTGAGAAGGCAAACTTATTATTCTAGAAAGAAGTAATGCTTTTTTACTGCGAAAGAATTTCCCCCTCTGCTGTCAAGGTGATTGGGCAATGCTCTAAATAAGATCCTATTTTAGATGGTTGTCACCAAATGGCGTAAGTAGAAATCCCGATACAAGGTTAAGTCAAATGAAGAAAGATGTCTTTCTTAAGAGTGAGAATTCTTGAAAACCTATGACGTATCAAATTTACTCATAATATCAAGATTTCGTAATTTTTAGCTTTTGTTCTTTTGTGATGATGAGATATTTATTTTAGAAAGGAAAATAGTATACCTCTAGAGAGAGCGTCAGCAGGTAAAGGTATCAGCTATACCGCAAGGCCGGCAAATTCATTACGTCATATTGTTATTTTCTGGCACCAAAGATAAATTATAATTTGTATCTTGTCGTCCTATTTATCAAATGATCATAGCTAAATGAGCTCTACGTCACACCTGAAGTATCGTAGAGTATTTCTATTTTTTTTTAGGGAATAGGTGCATACATATTTTATATATCCGGTTATCTCTAAGTAAAAGTAGGGTGATTGCGGGCTATTCGAGAGTGGATGGCCGTTGAGATTACATGGAAAAAATCCCAACGTCCAAATTCCAATTTCAAAAAGTAGATCTTCACAACAGAAACTATACTACTTTCAAATATAGCTTTCCTTATGTACCCTATGAGCTCTGGACCCACTTGCTAGAAAGTCCTAACTTTTCATTTTTCATAGAGACCATAACCGAACTAATCAAAGGAGTCTAACCTCCAAAAGAATTTTATTTTTTCAAATTCAATCCCAACTATACAACAAAGTAGATTAACATGACGAAGACGGTGGTAAGACCAACTTACAATAAGAAAGGTAAGAATGAAGGCTTAGATATCATAGCACCAACTAGTTTCTATGTTATATTTGTGACGTCTAATTGTAATGCATTTTATCTGAAGAAAATGAACAGTCGCTGTCCAATAATGGAATAACAGACGATATGACAATAGGAGATTTGTTGAATTTGTGGCAAAACAGATCAATTCAAAAAATCGACAATGCAACAAATAAATCTTTAGAAGGCCTATATAAGCAACTTGAAGATGTAAAAGCAGAATTATGGGAAACTCATCAACAAGCATTAAACTCTAAATCCAATACATCAGCAAGCTCCAAAGATAAAGAACAAGCTGGACCAGTCAAAACAGTTGAAATCACAATAATTTCAGGTCCTCATGAAGGCTCTAATTTTTCACTTCGTCCAACGTCACGAACACCTGCATTTGCTGGTAGATCAACCGGTAAGAAATTTGTTCAAAAAGGAGTTTCGCTCCCTGACGATTATCAGGTATCAACAACACATGGAAAATTTACAATATACAAAGGAGCAGCTTATTTTACAGACACTGGATCTACAAATGGTACAAGTTTCAAAGGTGACACAGAGGAATTACAAATTGATGAACGATATGAGTTAAACGATGGCATGGTGCTTGTGATAGGAATCAGTGAATTGTCGATCACTTTAGGATATGAATAATGGAGATTCATGTCTAAATTACTTTTAGAGTACGAAGATACTGAAAGGTTCACATATCATGAAAGTATTGATATGAGTAGCAATGGAATTCAAAACTCTACATAAAACAAAATAAAGGTCACATTAATAATGAATCATTGATATCATAATTTTTCTATTGGAAAAAATCTCTCTCGTTGTCTTTTGAGATACAAATAGCCCCACCTGAAAAATCAAAATATGTATCTACACATTCGTGGAACATTAGTTTCATTTTTTTATACAGCGTTCCTTTGATGCCTTTCCTCTGTGATGTTGATACATAAGTCTTGTAACAATGAGGCAAGTTGTTGCTCTTCTTTACCTCGACCAATTTTCATCTCTTCCCAATCCTTCAGTGAGGTTCGACAAAGAGCTCTACCTCTTAGAGTATGACCCTTGACTTCGGTAACTTCAACAAGTGCATAATCTCCAGTTTGTATTGGAACCATTGTCGAGTTAAACCCCCCCCCTTGAAGAATATTTTCCGCTGTCAAAGATGAATCGAATTCGTTTTTTAATCTCTGATTAGGTAGGAACAATCCATTTGAAATGTCTTCTGTCCAAATCAAACCACTTTCCTCTTCCAATCCTGAAAATAAAATTCGCTTATTTTGATCTGTTCGTCCATTGAACATTTCGTAATTTTGTAAATTCTTCTTTTTGGCTTTTCCTTCAACAAGGACAACTCTGAGACGACCAAGTTCTCTTTTTTCGTTTTTCATCTGTACACTCTCGCGAAAAACATCAATTATCTCGCCCAATCGTCTCCCCTTAACATCTTGAGCAACATCATCTGTCATCGTTCGAAATGCATGAGTCTTACCTCTCATGCTATAAGCAAACATAAATGCTTGCTCATATTGGACTACTTTCATCAATGAGAGAGTATCCAAATGTTCTTCCTCGGTTTCTCCACAAAATCCAGCAATGAAATCAGAGGATATGGCTACATCTGGTATCACATCCCAGACGTCATAAATTAGTTGCATATATGCTTCTCTTGAATATCCTCTTCTCATTCGTTTCAAAACATTTGTATTGCCACTTTGTGCGGGCATATGCAATTGATTACAGACATTGTGACGAGAAGCCATGAGCTGTAGAAGTTCAGGAGGATAATCTTTGGGATGAGGGGACGTGAACCGAACTCGAAGTTCAGGGGATATATCAGCGACTGCATCAACTAGGTCAGCAAAGTAATACCCTGATCCTCCTCTCAGGCGGTATAAATTTGTGAAGCCTGGGTTGGATGTTTGATAGTCTGTTGTTATTGTTTGTTTTGGTAGGGATACTTCTTTTGAGTTTTTAGCAGATGATTTATCATGATAGGAGTTCACGTTCTGTCCAAGAAGAACCACTTCCTTTAAGCCTTGATTTTCAACCATAAATCGGGTTTCTTCCACAATGGAATCAAAATCGCGACTACGTTCTCTTCCTCTAGTGAAAGGGACGACACAGTATGAACACATATTATTACATCCTCTCATAATGCTAACAAAAGCAGAAACGTCATTTGGATTACTTCTAACTGGCTTCACATCTGCATATGTCTCATCAAGACTTAGCTGTACATTCATCGCTCGATCATGTTGCTCTTGCTCTGAATTTGAATTTTGTTGATTCTGCTGATATTGTGGTAAAAGAAGGGATACTAAACGAGGTAAATCTCTATATGCGTCAGGCCCAGCAATAAGATCGGCAGTCCCTTTTTTAAACATTTCTTCCTTTAATCTCTCTGCCATACATCCTAAAACGGCTACAATTCTTTTTCTCTTCTTTCCTTCTTCATCTCTTTTCGGCGTTTTTTGATCTTTGCCTCTTAATTCCTGAAGTCTGTGCCATATTTTAGATTCCGCATTCTCACGAATGGCACATGTATTGGTAAATAAAATATCTGCGTCCATTTCTTCCTTCGTTTCGATCATGTTAGCTTCCAGGAGAATGGAACGAACAATATCACTATCTGATACATTCATTTGACAACCGTAGGTTCTTAAATGAAAACGAAGTTGAGGAATATCGTTTTCACATTCTCCCATAATTTGTTTTTGAAGATACACTTTATTATCCCATGATACCGGAAGAGGCAAAGCGCCAATGTCGCCATCAGTTGAATCTTTCAAAATATCTTTTTGTTGTGTCTCTCGTTCTGATTTTAAGAAATGGGATATTGTCACACCATCATTTGGTATTTTACGTCGTTTTCCTTTATTTTCATTTAGTTTTGTGCTGAAACCCTTACTCAATACTATGTTTCTGTTCTTCCTTAATGGCAAATCAAGACCCTTGAAAAGAGATTGTCTCCATCGAGCAGTCACGATGAATGACATATCTTTGTTAGTAGCTCTCTGCTGGTGAAACAAGAAAAACAAACATGAGACAACCACCGAAGCCTAAATGTTTAGTCATCTGCACGTAGTATTTCGATACTGTTTCTACTCATCAATTACGAGTGTCATTTTCGCAACCACAAATTCTCTCTAAAAAAAAAGTCTTTTACCGTATGTACTCGCAGTGATCTTTTCTGTAGTACGGCAACGTACGTTTGTTTGTTCGTTTATGAACGAATATTGGAAAAGTCATTTGACACAAATCACGTATATTTATTATTATATTTATTATACTTAAACTTGAAAATCACTTTACAATCATACAATAAATCAACTATTGTTTTGTTTGGCAGACTTGTACCACTACTAACTCTTTTGTTCCCATCATGTGGCTTACACAAGTCAAACTTATTCTTTTTTGCATTTCTTTTGTGCTCCAGATATCACAAGCATGGCCAGGCGACGACAAGTTGTCTCAAAAAGAATGCAAGGAAAAAGCAGATCACGGAGATTGCGAACATATATCCGACAAAATGTACATGAAAGAAAATTGTCCAGCTACATGTCGGGAACCGTATAGGAAAGGGATTCGTTTCTTGGATGCATATGACCCGTCCTTCTTTGATCTGTCAGCCAAAACAGCAAATGGAAAAAATATTGACTTTGATCGATTCGAGGGATATGTTACAGTAGTAGCAGATGAATCCAGTTTATGTGGATTCACAAAAAAGGATTTTGATGAAATGAATCGACTTCATAAAGCATTTCCTTACACAATGGAAGTTGTTATATTTCCCACAAATAAAATGACGGAATTTAGTGATGATGAATGTCCAGGAAAGCAAAAATTTAGAAATTCTAAAGGACTGGAATTTTTGGTCATGGAAACAATTGAAATAAATGGCCCTAACACTCATCCAGTCTACAAATACTTAAAAGACCGCCATTACTTTGATAATTTAGATCGAAAGTATGTGACCTATTTCGTGGTATCACCCGATGGAAATGTCCAAGTTCATGAAGATGTGACACCGTTAGTGCTTCTAAAATCTATTCAATATGCCCTACTCGAATTGAATTTTTCTCCATTTTAGATAATGAACAATTAAATCCTCCTCTCATTTCAAGAACAAAAAAGTTCAAAATGCAGTATTTATTTAGTAAATTTCTCCCTTGTACAAATTGAACTATCCATAGTCATTCATTGAGAATAAAATAACATAGGGCAATAGAAGTTGTACTTGCCACTGCATCATATACCTCGTGAAAGTGAGAAATCCAAAAAGTAAAATTATGATGCAATAAAATCTGAAGCGGATCATGGGAATATCAAACAGAATCTCTGTGACTTGATTTGTCAAGAGTTGTCGGAACTAGAGAATTGAAAATCACAGTAGAGGACTTGCTTCTAGGGCGGAATTGTAATTCCATTATTAGAAACATTTTGCTTATTCCTTTTTACACTGATGCATTTAAAAAAGTTGAAAACATATCAATTCATGCTCATTTTTGATAAAGCTATTCAACACCCAAATAGATACTTGTAATTTTTAAGTTTTATAGATAGTTTTTGTGGCGCATCAATCTAAAGTTAAATGAAAACACTGTGCTTGATTCAAATATCAAGCTTTACATACTTTGATCAACTTTTTCCTATACTAAATGAAAAAAGTGAAAGAATAAGAACACCCTCAAGTGTCCAAAGAGGTAGCTGAGGATGCACTCGGAATGAAACAACAACTAGAGCTGACCCAAGAACTTTGCCAACACTAAGAGCACTCTTGATATTTCCCATTTCTTTCCCTCCTGCGAGATTTGCATTTTCTCGACTTTTCTTTCCTAAATTTACTTCGCATGACAAGTTGGTTATAAAAAATGAAATTAAAACCAACGCATAAGAAACAGCAATGATACAAACAGCTGTACTCTTCGACTTGATAGAGTAAATCTTTGGGATGGATAAAACTGCCGTTCCAATAATGTGACCGATGGTAGCAGTAATTAAACCCACATTGCCTTTTTGTCTTGACATGAATCCAAAGCTCAACAAAATGAGGATAGTCGACATGGATCCAAGACTTCCAACTATTGTAGTGTATTCAAACAAATCTATATCGACTAATTTGGTTATTTGAATACCTAAAAGGCTTACATGAGTTGCAAATGATACTCCGTTTGTGAAGCTAGCCAATTTTTCCCTCGAAAGAGTCACTTTCGTCCGTTCTTTCTCAGCATGAAGAAAATCTTTTATGATGTCGTTCTCCCCACTTTGACGATGATGGGAGAGTTTTTCAATCGTGCTTACATTAGCATGGCCAATTTCGGAATCATTTAAATTGCTCTGTTCTATTTCGTTTGATAACTCGAGGAAGGTATTTTTTGTTGTAAAACGATTCTGAGAATGATATATAGCGAAAAAAGCCACAGTAACACACATTGTCAAAAGACTTAGGATAAGTCCTGATGAAAAGAAAACATTCCAGTCTTTTGTCCAGGCAGAAGAGTTACTAATAGCACCTCCAAACCAAAAACCCTGATTAAACCAAATTCTATGAACGAAATGACTTGAGAAAGATACATTCTCTGACCTTGATGCAAAGAATGAATTCGAAACTTACAATGCAGCGACCATCGGAACATATGATAGAGCACCATCATATCTATGAATTGTCAATTGTGTGATACGAGACAGCATAACGGGACCCGGGAACACGATTGCAGAAATGCATCGCAGTACTAATAGTGATGCGTCAGAATGAGGAATCATGAACAGTGCCATCAAAACTGCGAAACTTGAAGCAACAATAAAGAAGCTAGCATAGAAACCTTTTCTTTGCATTAGATGACCTAATACTATTGCACCAACAGCATTTGCAGCAAACATGGAAAGAATAGTAACAGCAACCCAGATATTATCTACAATATCGAGGTGAAACTTTCCATCGTCAGATTCGCCTTGAAAAAATGAAGGAAGTAAAGAAAGAGTCATCCCTTCACTTGCCCGATACAGAAAAATGATCAAGAAAGGAAATATGTCACCTCCTGCTTAAAGAATATATACACACAAATAAGACAAACCAGTTGGATGACAACCATACATTTTGAAGTAAAAAAACTGACCTGGATACAAAACTTCAAAAATATTCATCGAAGGCCATCCTGCATTAGATTCAGCAAGTCGTCGAATATAATGTAAACGTGCTATAGCAAAGATCCAATTTGGGATATGAAATACGATTCTTATTGCTGCAATGAGCTCCATATGATCCATTTTAGTCGCATTTTGGATGGTTGCGACTAGGTCATCATGGCACCGGAAATGTACCCAATTCAAGACAAGCGGTATTGCAACTGCCATGATAGATATACGGTATGTCTTGAATTCAATGCTTGAAAGCAATCTAGAATTATTTACAACTTTCCAAAGCCTATGCAGTTTAAATAAAATCAACACAGAAGGAATTAGAGCCAAAGCCTCAATAGCTGGTTGAATTTTTCCTTGCAAGAGAATAATCAACTCTCTATTAAATGGGGTATTTTCGGGGTAGTCAAAATCAGTAGGACTAGGCAAAAAAGGTTTGAGGATAAATGAAAAAGTGGCGGCAAAACTAGCAATAAAAAGTGAGATCAAGACTTCGTGCCACCTTGGATACGTGAAAGGCAGAAATTTGGTACCAACCGAATCTAAAGTAAATACACCCGTGCACACAACATTGATTGTATACGCTAGATGCGAAATCAATTCCACCCAAGCATTTCCCTCGGAAGAGCTTCCAAAAATACGATGACCTATACTATGTAAGACGCCGGATGTCGCTAATGATTCGAAGGTTATGGAAGCAAGAAAGTATTTGATGAAAATTCCATATCCATGCGATTTACCAATATATGAAGTAATCAATGTTTTTGAAAAAACCCAGGTGGCTAGGGCTAATCCACCTGAGATGCCATTGAAGACATTGGCCAAAACTGTGCTTATTATAGGGAAGTTCATGACAACTGGTAATCCATTTTTTTCTCGCTGTTCGTCGGCATAAAATTCAGCAACATACGACAAGGCCACTTGAAGGACGCTATAAAAGATGACAGTTGTTCCTACAACTTTCACATCTACTAGCATATGTGCTTCTTTATATGCTACAGAAGGTGCCTGTCGAAGTAATTGCATCTTTGAATTAGCGCAGTTTTACAGAAGTAAATTATAAGAGAAATAATTGAATTTCTAATCGCGTACCATAAAGTCCAACTTCCAGATCTCTCCATCACCAATATTATACTCATGATCTATGCCGTATGGGATAGCAGTACGTAATTCCTCTTCGAATTCATGTTTTGTTACATTTGTAAAGTGGTTCCTCCAATCTCCAATCTTGCCTTTCCTTAAGTGACCGATATTTCCATCAATACCACATGCAAGGGCCTTTACTGCCTCCTTTTTGACGTTTTCAAATTTGCAACCTTGCATAACACGATCAATCAAAATAGATGATGCATCAATGTCCAAGAAATTTGCTATTTTATGAATAGATTTTCTTGGTTCTATGATTAGTTCTTCGTATGAAACCCACGCGATTTGTTGAGAATCAGACCTGTCGCGAGAATCTTGAAGGTCCTTTAGATATGCCTTTCGCCACCCCGAAACATGGTTGCACCATCCACCAAATTCAACACGATCGCTTAACCAAAACTTTGCAAATGCTTCAAATGGGCAACCGGTAGATTGAGGAGAAACTCCTGGTTTTGGGTGATAATAACATGAAACGCATGCGTCAAAAGGATTTCTTGTCACGTAAATGACTTTGACTCCGTCCACAAGATTCATTTCACATGGATTTGAATTAGCTAGAAAAAGATTTGTATGAGCATGAGTTTTTAGAACTCTCGGACTTTTTAAAGAATCAAACTCTTGAGCGACATGCTAGCCTTATTCTCCCCCATGCATGCTTGGCTCTTTATGTTACTTGTAGAATCATCGCCTTCCAAGGAGGGTTTCACTGACATTTCAGGCCATATCTTTCCAACTCCTGTAGTCTTATCGTATGTATTTTTATGAAGAGGATTTAGCTTGGCTACGTCCCCGTCATTTTGTAGCAACAAGATAATTTGTTCCATAAGTGTTGTCCCACACTTTGAATAAGTGCAAACAAATACATCACCACTTCGAAATTTAATCTGATTCTTTAGATTTTTGACTGATTTTTCAGTAATGAAGGGTGGGTGCGGGACACCATCGACTAGGCTTCTTGCGAAAGTGTATGAATACTGTTGATTGCTGACTTCGTTCGTAATTTTGGTTCCTCCGTTTAGACCATTGCTCAATGTAATTGGGGAAATTTCCCATGCTCGAATAGACGACATTTTTGGATGAGATCTTTTTGGTAAAATATTTATTTCGTTACTTTCTACTTGTGATGTAAATCCGTGTAAAATTATGTTTTGCGGTAGAGATTTTGTCCTCTCTAGAGATACAAGTCGTATTTTTTTGCAACTGGGAGTGCAACCGTGTAGACACCAGTAGATTAGTACTATGCTATTATTCTGTAATACATTTCGTATTGTAGTCAAAATCACGCATGAACAATTATTTTTC
>Ga0209092_10001303_pt1 | contig 24741 bp, 20 predicted proteins | sample FraStrMetagenome_FD_187446 | JGI IMG/M metagenome (GOLD analysis project Ga0209092, IMG submission 187446) | Marine eukaryotic phytoplankton communities from Arctic Ocean - Fram Strait ARC3M Metagenome (SPAdes) (version 2) | ecosystem: Environmental > Aquatic > Marine > Oceanic | place: Fram... | reverse complement strand
TAAAATTGGCTTTTGAGCCACCAAAGATTAAATTAGTTATTGGAAAGTTATTGCAAAAACTAGCACCGTCTATAACAATGGGAAATGAGATAAACCCAACTGATATCTCAAGAGAGAAAATAGAAGTTGATGCGTATATAAATGATCCTTTAATACATGCTAAGATTAGCCCTAACTTCTCTTTAACTTTTATTGATTCTGGAATATGGGCTATTGAAAACGCACCTAAACTGAAAATCCCCATATTATTACTACATGGAACAGGTGATAAAATTATCGATTATAAAGGAACAAAGAAATTTGCCAATAATTCTGATCAAGCAACTCTAAAACTGTATGAAAATGGGTACCATGAATTACAAAACGATTTGTGCAAAGAGGAAATGCTTGAAGATGTTGTAAACTGGATAAGTTCTCAACTTTAATTTCCATATTTTTGTATCCTAAATGCTCAAAAAATTTAAACATCATCTTCATCAAAACTTTCCTTTCCTGGAGGATGGCAGACTTCTTATTGCTGTTTCTGGAGGTATAGACAGTGTTGTTTTAGTGCATTTATGTCATCAATTAAACCTCAATTTTTCTTTATGTCATTGTAATTTTAACCTCCGCGGACACGAAAGTGATGATGATGAAGCTTATGTAAAAAATCTAGCAAAAAATTTACAAATACCTGTTTACACCACCTCTTTTGAAACAGAAAAATATGCCAAAGAAAATAAGGTTTCTATTCAGGTAGCCGCGAGAGATCTTCGTTATGCTTGGTTTTATGAGTTACTAGAAAACAAGCACTATGACTACGTTTTAACAGCACACAATACTAATGATAATTTAGAAACTTTTATTATTAATCTAACAAGAGGAAGTGGTTTGGAGGGTTTTACGGGAATTCCACCTATCAATAATAAAGCTGTGAGGCCTCTGTTAGCTTTTTCTAGAGATGACATTACCCTATTTGCTATTAAAAATGAAATTGTGTGGAGAGAAGATAAATCAAATGCACGTATAAAATATATTAGAAACAAAGTGCGTCATAAAGTGATTCCAACTTTGCAGGAAATAAATCCTCATGTCTTGGAAAGCTTTCAAAATACCTTAGAATATTTAAATGAAAGTCAGTCTATAATTAGTGATGCCACAAAAAATATTTCAGAAAAAGTTGTCACATACGAGAACGATTTACTAAAATTAAATTGCAAAAAACTAACCGAACTCTCAAATAAAAAAGCCTATTTGTATCAGCTCTTACACACCTATGGTTTTACTGCTTGGAATGATGTTGTTGATTTAATTTCTGGGCAAGCAGGTAAGCAGGTGTTTTCAAAAACACATCGGTTACTAAAAGACAGAAACTTTCTGATTTTAACAACTAACACCAAAAATATAACAGAAAAGGGACCTTTTCTAATCAAAGAAACTAGCACTGAAATTTCACATCCAATTAACTTAACTATTCAAGAAACATCTGATGGTATTCCTGAAAATAAGCATCAAATCATTATTAATAAAGACTTGGTAAGTTATCCCTTATCTTTGAAAAAATGGCATCATGGCGATGCCATAAACCCAATTGGAATGACGGGTAGCAAAAAAATAAGTCAACTTTTTAAAGACAAGAAATTGTCGTTACTAGACAAAGAAAAAATCTGGTTGCTTTGCGATGCGAAAGACACTATTATTTGGGTTATTGGCCTCAGACAAGATCGTCGGTTTACAGTAAATAAAACAACCAAAAATCGATTAAAAATATCGTTTATATCATGAAAAAATTAGGCACACTTCTTCTGTTATTTTTTGCATTGGTTGCCCATGCTCAAACAGAAAATAATCCAGCTATTATTAGCACCACTGTAGAAAAAATATCTGACACAGAATACAATTTAATATTTACCGCTAAAATCCTAGATCAGTGGCATATGTACTCTCAGTACAATCCAGATAATGCTTCATTGCCTATAGAAATTTTGGCTTCTAAAGACACTAAAGGTTTTGAGTTAGTTGGCAAAGCAAAAGAGAGCAAAACCTATAAAGAATATAGTGATACTTGGAAAAAAGAAGAGATTTTCTTTAAAGAAAAAGCACTAATTACGCAACGTATAAAACTCACAAATAAAGACATTACCAGTGTAAAATTAAACTTCTTTGCACAAGTATGTAAAGAGGTGTGTATTCAAATAGAAGAAGACTTTAGCTTTTCTTTAGACGGAAAGACTATCTCAGATGAGCTAGTTGAGTTAGATGAAAAAAGCATCGTACTCTCCAAGCAACTAAAACTTGATTTAAAGAACAAGGAGCTTTTAAAAACTGATGCAGACGGAAACACCCAAGAAAACGAAAGTCTGTTCACTATTTTTTTATTGGGTTTAATTGGTGGCTTACTAGCCTTACTAACACCATGTGTGTTTCCAATGATTCCTTTAACTGTTTCCTTTTTTACCAAACAATCTCAAAGCAAAGCAAAAGGAATTAGCAATGCCATTTTATATGGATTTTTTATTGTGCTCATCTATATTTTACTGAGTCTACCTTTTCACTTTTTAGACAGCTTAGACCCAGAAATTTTAAACACCATTTCTACCAATATTTGGTTAAATATATTCTTCTTTGCCATCCTAGTATTCTTTGCGTTTTCTTTCTTTGGATACTACGAGGTAACATTACCAAGTTCTTGGGGAGATAAAATGGATACTGCTTCTAATGTTGGTGGCATGGTAGGGATTTTCTTTATGGCGCTTACTTTAGCTATTATTTCTTTCTCCTGCACCGGTCCTATTTTAGGATCTTTATTAGCAGGCTCGTTAACTTCTGATGGCGGAGCGATGCAATTGAGTGCTGGTATGACAGGTTTTGGATTGGCCTTAGCACTGCCTTTTGCCTTATTTGCCTTATTTCCTAATTGGTTAAAATCATTGCCAAGTTCTGGCGGATGGTTAAACACAACGAAGGTTATTCTTGGTTTTTTAGAATTAGCCTTTGCATTTAAATTCTTGTCTAATGCCGATTTAGTAGGGCATTGGGATTTCTTAAAACGTGAGGTATTTGTTGGAATATGGATTGTTATTTTTATAGGATTGGCACTTTATATCTTAAAAAAAATACGATTTCCGCATGATGGTACCGATAAAAAACTATCGTTCTCTAGCATCTCTTTTGGTATTTTAGTACTTGCATTTGTTGTCTATCTTATTCCAGGAACTTTTAAAACTCCCACTTGGAATTTAAGCTTGTTAAGCGGATTTCCACCTCCACAATTTTACAGTATTTATGAGCAAGAAAACGACTGTCCTCTTGGCTTAAATTGCTACAAAGGTTTTGAAGAAGGCTTGGCAGCTGCAAAAGCAGCGAACAAACCTATCTTATTAGATTTTACAGGATGGGCCTGTGTAAACTGTAGAAAAGTTGAAGAAAATGTATGGAGTGACCCGGCTATTTACACACTATTAAAAGACGACTATATTTTAATTTCTCTGTATGTTGATGACCGAAAAGAATTGCCAACAGCAGCACAATTTAAATTTAAACGAGCCAACGGAAAACTTAAGGATATAGAAACTGTTGGTGATAAATGGGCCACTTTTCAAACAGTAAATTTTCAAACGGCTTCCCAACCCTATTATGTATTGATGACAGCAGATTTAGAAATCTTAAATCATGCTGAACAATACACAGATAAAGACACTTATCTCACTTGGCTTCAAAAAGGAATAATAAACTTTAATAATGACTAATAAGCGTTTACAGATTCTGAAAACAGGGCTACCGTGTGGATTTGGAATGTTTATCATCATGACGTTTGTTTTTCCCTATTTAAAAGGAGAAGTGATCACTCTAAAAAAGATACTCATCGCTTTTCCTTTTTGGATGTTAGGCGGTCTCCTTTTTGGTTATTCTATGAATCGCAGGCTCCCCAACCAAAAATAACAGCTTATTTTTACATCGTTTTCGTAGATAAATCTATAGAATCCTAGTACTAGATTGAGTTTTTTGTAATTTCACATATCAATTTTTTTCTATATGGCATCCGCTTTAAATCTTTCCAAATTCAACGAAAATGTAGTCTCAAAATACCAGATATACAACAGTGTATTTATGACCTTACCTTTTGATTCTATTAGCAATACAGGGGTCTTACTCCCGCTATTTCATGAGGTGTGTAAAAAGGGGTTCTCACTTGGAGAAAACCCAACTCAAATTGTAGATTATTTTTTTAAAAAATACCAAGAGAACCCAACTGAAGAAGAAAAAGTACAGCTACTTTTTCGTTTTATACAGTATATAGAGCGTCAGATTGTATTATTTGATGCTATAGAAGATGCAGAATTTCCGATTGTAAATAATATGGATGGTATAGGAACCTTAACCAGTTCTAAAGAAGCTGCCTTCTCTCAAAACAAAAAAGAAGAATTACAGCAATACCTTAAAGAATTTAAAGTGCGAATTGTACTTACAGCACATCCAACGCAATTCTATCCTGGCAATGTTCTGGGAATTATTACAGACCTAGATAAGGCTATTCAGCAAAACGATTTACTACTCATAAAAAGTTTACTAGCTCAGCTAGGAAAAACACCATTTTTCAAAAAACAAAAGCCAACACCATATGATGAAGCGGTTAGTTTAATTTGGTATCTAGAACATGTTTTATACCATTCTGTAAGTACTATTTACAATTTTGTGCAGCAACATATTTATGATGGTGAAGTGCTAAATAATGAAATTATAGATCTTGGTTTTTGGCCAGGAGGTGACAGAGATGGAAATCCTTTTGTTACCACAGAAATCACCCTGAAGGTAGCCGAAAGATTGCGCCAGACCATTCTTAAAAACTATCATAAAGACATTAGAAAACTTCGAAGAAGACTTACCTTTAAAGGGATTGAAGAGATTTTAATACGCATAGAAAAAAGATTGAACAAGCACATTACAAAAAGCTATAAGGTTGTCAATTTTTCATCAAAAATTCTTCTAGAAGAGTTAATGAAAGCTCGTGTAATTTTAACTGAAGAACACAAATCGTTGTTCATTGAAGAATTAGATGATTTAATACACAAGGTTTCTATTTTCGGCTTTCATTTTGCAACCTTAGACATTAGACAAGACAGCAGAGTACATCATAATGCCTTTACCAAGATGGTAGAAGAGTTATTAGACACTAAAGACACTAAGTTTCCATCCAACTATTTAGCATTGTCTGAAGCTAAACAAGTGACAGTACTCTCTGAAATTAAGGGAGACATAGATCCGAATCTATTTTCGGATGATATGTTGGTAAAAACACTAAAATCTATTCAGGCCATTAAAGAAATACAGTATAGAAATGGAAAACGTGGTGCCAATAGATATATTATTAGCAACAACCAAACTGCCTTAAATGTGATGCAAACATTTGCGATGCTAAACCTATCTGGTTTTGGCGAAACACTTCCGGTAGATGTGATTCCTCTTTTTGAAACCGTAGACGATTTGCATAATGCAGAATCGGTAATGAGAACATTGTATGCTAACCCCTCGTATAGAAAGCATGTAAGCCAACGAAAAGACAAGCAAACCGTAATGCTAGGATTTTCAGATGGCACTAAAGATGGAGGTTATTTAATGGCTAATTGGTCTATTTTTAAAGCCAAAGAAGCACTTACCACAATTTCTAGAGAATTTGGTATTGAGGTTATTTTCTTTGATGGACGTGGTGGACCACCAGCTCGTGGAGGAGGAAAAACACATCAGTTTTATGCCTCTTTAGGTCCTACCATAGAAGACAAAGAAATACAACTTACCATACAAGGACAAACCATAAGTTCTAATTTTGGAACCTTAAATTCTTCTCAATTTAATCTAGAACAGTTATTAAGTTCTGGGATTAAAAACGAGGTGTTTCAAAAAGATCAACTAAGTGATGCCCATCGTGTGATTATGAATGACATGGCAACTACTAGTTATGAAACCTATGTGGCCTTTAAAAACCACGAGAAGTTTTTACCTTATTTAGAAAAAATGAGCACCTTGCAATACTATGCAAAAACCAATATTGGTAGTAGACCAAGCAAGCGTTCACAATCTGATACCTTAGATTTCTCAGATTTGAGAGCCATACCGTTTGTGGGGAGCTGGAGCCAGTTAAAACAAAATGTTCCCGGTTTTTTTGGGGTAGGAACTGCCTTAAAAAAATACGAAGACAAGGGAGAATTTGACCAGCTTATTGACTTTTACAACAACTCAGACTTTCTAAAAACATTGTTAGAAAATAGCGTCATGAGTTTAACAAAATCCTTTTTTGAACTCACCGCCTACATGGCAGATGACGAAGAATTTGGTGAATTTTGGAAACTTATTTACGATGAGTACAAAACAACCAAACGCTTATTGCTAAAAATAGCAGACCATACAGAACTCATGGAAAACTATCCAGACGGCAAAGCCTCTATAGAAGCACGAGAAGACATTGTGTTGCCTTTGCTTACCATACAGCAGTATGCCTTAAAAAAGATACAAGAAATTTTAGCCAGCAAAAGGCCGTCTAGTAAAGAACTAGATACCTACCAAAAAATAGTGACACGCTCGTTGTTTGGAAATATTAATGCGAGTAGGAATTCGGCGTAACGTTCTAGTTTATTAGTAGATGTGTTCACTAGCACAGAACTTAGTAAGTACAAATCTAGTTTTTTTTGGTTAAAAGCTGTGGTTTTAAATATGTTCACTTTGTTATAAAATAAAAAAAGTGGTGATAAAATCACCACTTTAAATTGTGTTATATTTAATTAAAATCACTTGTTATTGAATCTTATCGGCTTTTTCTTTTGAAGTTGTGAAGTCGCTGTCCAACTCGAATGCTTTCATAAAAGAGGCTTTAGCCCCTGCCTTATCTCCTTTCTCCAGTAAAAAGTCACCATAAGAATCGTGTCCATTTGCCATAGTTGGATTTGACATGGTATTTAATTTAAAATGCTTTTCCGCTTTATCCATATCACCATTGTACATGTACTTATAAGCAATCATATTATTGAGTCCTGTATTATCAGGCATACGGTCTAGACCTTTTTGCAGTATGTCTATTGCAGTATCAAAATCCTTTTCACCCCAGGCATACCATGTACGAATCATTGGATCATTCGGCGCATGTAATAATGCCATACGCTGATTGCCTCGGGTATCTGCGCCCTTCGCCGGATTGTAAGATTTTATGATGTATTGCTCTGCTATACTAGCACCTTCAAGTTTACTCATGGCGATATCGTAGACCTCCTTTAACTTTGCCTCTTCTTTCCCTAACCAATAGTAATGAAGTTGACCTAGGTGAGCTGTTGCCCAATTTGGGTCTTTTATTACCAATGAATCACTAATAACCAATGCTTTCTCATTACTTAACTCCATCATGTGGGTGCGCATCTTATTGTAAGCTGAATTTACACCTTTTGCCTCTGTGCTAGGCCATAAAAAATCCTTTGCAAGCGTGTTTGTCCAAACTCCCATGAATCGCTTCCAAACCATTTTTCCATTTTCCATACCCATGATACCAGAAAACCTCTGACCAAATGTCTCCAACCCTGCAACGTACCATGTAGCTGATCCCATTACACTTGCATCCGAACCTACCATCATAATATCATGAACCTTGTAGGTAATCGAATCCTCATAAAACCACGCTGCATCAGTAGCTGCTTTATCATAAGCACTAGGTGCCTTATTCCACGTAGCATTAGACCATTCAACAAGGTCATTACTCAGGGTATTATTATATGTCTCAACTGTAGCTTGTCCCCCAATCTGAGAATCGAAAAACGATTCCAAAAATGGATCTACATCTGATTCCGATAATTTATTCATATTCTCACAGGAAACTGTGACTAGTAAAAGAGCAGGTATGATACCTAGAAAGAAATTTTTTGTTTTCATTTTTTTTAATTTAAGTTATTATAGTTCGAATATTCTGTTCAATAAAATTAAGAGCTTACTCCATATTAAAAGAAGTCTTATTTGTGTTAATAGGATAAATACAATCAGTAAAGCAAATTTTATAATTTACTCCAATTACATATGCAATAACATTCTTAATAGATGTTGGTTTCCTAATTTTTTAATTTAAAGAAAACTTTTTATTACCAATCAAATATATTGAAAATTATCTCTCTTATATGAGTATAAATATTCAATTATAAAAAAAAGTAGTAACACCTCCTCTAATTAGATTGAAAATTTAGAATTATGGTACTAAATAAAAACAATCTTAAAAGAAGTTTACGCACGTTCTATTTTAAGAACTGACTAATAAAAATTAGAAACGAAATTTAAAAAAACTTTTTTATGGAGTTCAAGATCCATCATAGGTGAGAGTGCAACTCGAACAATATAATCTTTATCGCCCTCTTTGGTAGTTCCTTGGGTTGATGTTGCTGGAATGGTCCAATAACACCCTTTTAGCTGCCCATAGCTAACACAAAACTTACTTTGGTCTGGGATGGCTGTAATCATTGCATCAATTAATTGATGGTTTAACCTTCTCTTGGTTGTCTCTCTTTCTTGTTCTGTTGTTCCTTTCGTAGGAAGATCTAATGAAAAAACAGATGGCGTAAATTCTTGTGATGCTAGTGCTGATGATACAAAATTTATTTTTGCAGCTGGTAAAGTCCTTTTAACGAAGTTTACAAATTCTAGCGTATTCTTGTAAGCATCTTGTATTCTTTGATTCATTGTTGGCAACTGTTTAGACAAAATTTCCATCTGAAGAGCAGTCGCCTCATTATCGCATATCTTTAAGTGCAATGCTATTGTTGCCATTAAATCCTCAGACTTTTTATTGACAACACAATATCCAGCAGTGCATTTCCCGCCACTTGGAAATTTAGACCCACTCACATACGCTATAGTTCTCACAGAAGAAAGGATTCTATCTTCTCCTAAAAAGTGCACATTAGGGCAAAATGTTTGGTCTAAAACAAACACTGGATCAATTGCGATTTCTCCGCTTGTTGTGGTTCGCTCTTTAGATAAAACAGTTTGTAATTTCTTAAGATCTGGAACTTCTACCCGTGGATTGGTAGGAATCTCTGCAATGATATAAGGAATGGAATCTTCAGCTGCTATTGTAGCTAAAATTTGATCAATACTCTGCACCATACTATTGCCGTCATCTACTAATAAATCAACAACCTCTACTGAAGCAATACAAGCAGCAATTCTCCTTGCTTGGTCATTTGTACCTCCATAACAATTTGGTGGAACAATAATTTTAATCGCCTTTCCAGGATGATTTTCTATGGCGTCATGAATAAGGCCCATAACAATGGCATACTGCATAGACAATCCGCTTGATGCAACAAGTGGCTCTATACTTGTACCCGTTATTTCTTTGATGGTCTCTAAGACATAGTTTTTATTTGATGCTATGGCATGACTGTTCTCCTCTACAGAAGGTTTTTCTGTGATATTTTTTAAAGCTAGATAAGAATTGGCAGGAGTCATTGCAATTGTCTCTCTTCTTCTTACATGCTGAATTTCTGAGATATAGCTTTTATTTTGTTCTCCATTGATGTATAAGATACTTCCTAACTGAGAATGCATATGAACAAAAAAGTCAATTGATGAAGTGAGATCTACCTGACTAAGGTCTTCTTGTTGTGAAATAAAAATAGTACTCCCGTTAAATTTAGAGTTGGCAGTTAGTTTATCAACTTTTTTTAAGTCAAATTGGTACCCATATACACGCTGTAATACATCGGCATCAAAAAAAGAAGGTATTTCATCTTTATAAATGATTTGAGTATTTTTTTGTGCTAATAAATTTTTTCTTAAGATGGCTAAAATAGGAATGGTCTTCGATGAAAAACTGATCACATTATCTGAAGGGAGCTTATGTAAACTTGCAAGAACCCATTCTAATAGACAAGATAATGGATGTCCTAGTCTAATATAATCATAAGCAGTAGGTAGGTCATGTAATGCAGAAGACTCATAGTTATTCGCATTAAACAACGCTTCAAACTGCTCTAAAAATTGAGTTTTTGCCAATGTTTCATCATACATATCTAGTCGATGAGTGGTGAGACACAACCAGTCATTTGGCATATTTTCTAACACCTTCTTACTATAATTTAATAATTTATTGTCTTCCATAATCTTCACCTTTAGATACAACTGCAATATACATTAATTCGCATTTTTTTTGAGGTAATCTCTCACGATTTATATATAGAATTTGACAACATAAAAGAGTATAATTCTCTGATATTAATGGCTAAATTGAGATATTCTATTTTTTTATTCCATATTATTTTTTACTTTTAAGAAAAAAACATGCTAGAAAAAGTATATGGGTCAGCCGTCTTCGGCATTGAGGCCACTACCATTACGGTTGAAGTAAATATAGATAAAGGAATTGGGTATCATTTGGTAGGCTTGCCAGACAATGCGGTTAGAGAAAGTTCTTACAGAATTTCTGCAGCATTGAATAATAATGGATTTAAACTTCCCGGAAAAAAAATCACTATTAATATGGCGCCTGCCGATTTACGAAAAGAAGGGGCTGCCTATGATTTAACATTAGCCATGGGTATTTTGGCTGCGTCCAAGCAAATAACCTTTAAAAATATTGAGAACTATATGATGATGGGCGAGCTTTCTCTAGATGGAAGCGTACAGCCTATCAAAGGTGCTTTACCTATTGCTATAAAAGCAAAAGAAGAAGGGTTCTTGCATTTTATCATTCCTAAAAAAAATGCCAAAGAAGCAGCCATTGTAGAAGGTATAGAAGTATTGGGTGTAGAGAATATTATGGAGGTAATTGATCATTTTAATGGTAAAAAAAGTATAGAACCTACCAAGGTAGATGTCAAAGCTGAGTTTTATAGAAATATTGATTTTCCAGAATTTGATTTTTCTGATGTAAAGGGACAAGAATCAATAAAACGTTGTATGGAAATTGCCGCTGCTGGCGGTCATAATATTATTTTGATTGGCCCACCAGGGTCTGGAAAAACCATGTTGGCAAAAAGGCTCCCTTCTATCTTACCACCTATGACTTTACAAGAGGCTCTAGAAACTACCAAGATTCATTCTGTGGTTGGTAAAACAAAAGATCATGGCTTGTTATGCGAACGCCCTTTTCGTTCGCCTCACCATACTATATCTGATGTTGCTTTGGTTGGTGGTGGACAGTATCCGCAGCCAGGAGAAATATCATTATCGCATAATGGGGTCTTGTTTTTAGATGAATTACCTGAGTTTAAACGTACCGTATTAGAGGTTATGCGACAACCCTTAGAAGACAGAGAAGTCACCATTTCTAGAGCAAGGTTTACGGTTACCTACCCTAGTAGTTTTATGTTGGTGGCTAGTATGAATCCCAGTCCGTCAGGTTTTTTTAATGATGGAAACAATCCATTGGCAAGTTCACCACAGGAAATGCAACGTTATTTGGGAAGAATTTCAGGTCCGTTATTAGATAGAATAGACATACATATAGAAGTAACTCCAGTACCCTTTGAAAAACTTTCAGACGAACGAAAAGGAGAATCTAGTGCAGCCATAAGAAAAAGAGTAACCAACGCTAGAGAATTGCAAACAGAACGTTTTAAAGACTTTGAAAAGGCTCATTACAATGCACAGATGAATGTAAAACAAATACGAGCGTTCTGTAAACTTTCTTCTGAAAGCATGAGCCTCCTAAAAACTGCCATGGAAAGATTAAATCTATCAGCTAGAGCCTACGACAGAATCTTAAAAGTTTCTAGAACCATTGCAGACTTAGAGACTTCAAAAGATATATTACCATCACATATTGCAGAAGCAATACAGTATAGAAGTTTAGATAGAGAGGGTTGGTTGGGTTAAAAAATATATTTTTTTACTTTTAAGGTAGGACTTTTTAAACTTCGTTTGTTATAGATACAAACAAAATATATTTATTATGAAAAATTTACTAAAAAAAACCCTGTTTATTTTATTTATTGCTTTTGCATCTTGTCAAGAAGAACAAACAATAGAAACCCCAGTTTCAGATCAAAACATTACTCCTGATTCAATAATTTTTGATACATTAAGTAAGACCTCAACAGATGATACAATAGAGTGTATCGATTTTGTGTATCCATTGTCATTTTCTATTTACGATTCCAATAATCAAGTATTAAGGAATGAATCTGTTAACAACGACGAGGAACTTAACGATCTTTTAAGTTCTATTAATAGCCCTAGTTTCGATGGCTCCTTTATAGAACTAAACTATCCAGTAAGTTTAGTTAATTCAGAGGATGAAACTATTACTGTGTATAACAATCAAGAACTAGTTAATGCTTTGAGTACTGAAATTAGTTGTGAAGGTATTGATAATTTATTTGACTGTGTATTTGGTTTATTTCAATTAGATTTTAATATTGTTGATTCTGATGAAAATCCTAACGACGGCATTACTTCATTCTCTATAGAAATTGATTTAGATTGTAATGAGATAGACTATGACTTATCCTATTTTGAAACTCAATCTGATGCAGAAGCCAACGTAAACGAAATTGTATTTCCTTACACAAACACATCAAACCCCCAAATACTATATGTAAGAGCAGAAACTAATTATATCAATCAAATTTACAATGAAGTCTTTGAAGTAAATATTAACGTTTCTCCACAACAAGAAAATGATGTTTGCCCTGGAGACTATACAAGTAGCTTTTTAACACAATGTAAATGGAACATTACAAACCACAGTAGCACAGATTATTCTGATTACAGCTTTTCTTTTAGAGATGACGGAACATTTACTGCAGAAAATACTTCAGACAATAACAATACTTCTCAAGAAGGTACATGGTTAGCTGCTGATAATGATAATGGAATAGGATCATTTGTTCGCTTAAACTTTGATACTGCAACTGTATTGTCACAAATTGCAGGTGATTGGGATATAAAAACCTGTGATTTAAATCTAGAAACCGCAGCATTTAATCTAGAACTTGGGGCTGAGTCCTTTACATTTATAATTGATTGTGATTAAATTATAAAATTTACATTATATAATTACCATAAAGAATTTGTTTTAGTAGATAGATTCTTTGTGGTTTTTCAAAATTTACATATTATAAACATAATAAAATTTAATATTTTTTGAAAAATATAGTCATACAATCAGTTTGCGGAGAAAATATGTATAAACAAATATTTTATAATCACGCAAAAAATATTCAAAGTTTTTTGTCTTACAAGTTTGGCTTAAAATATGCTGTAGAAGATAAAGTACAAGAAGCGTATATAAAACTTTGGGAAAATTGCAAAAAAATACCACCAGAAAAAGCAAAATCATACTTGTATAGAGTCGCTACTAATTTGGTGTTAAATGAAATAAATCATCAAAAAGTAAAACTTAAATACAATAGTTTAAAAAAGGAGAATACAAATTACGAATCGCCAGAATTTATTTTTGAGTCCAATGAGTTTTCAGAAAAAATACAAAGCGCTATTGCAAATTTAACAGAAGCGCAAAGAGTCGCATTTTTACTTAATAGAATAGATGGTAAAAAACACAAAGAAATAGCAGAAATACTTGACATATCTACCAAAGCTGTTGAAAAAAGAATATATGGAGCTATAAAATCCATCAAAGAAAATTATCAAATTAAAATCTAAATTAAATATCATGAAAAAAGAATATTTAATAAAAAAATGGTTAGACAACGAGCTAACTTCAGAGGAAGAAATTGCTTTTAATATCTCAAAAGACTTTTCATTCCTTACAGATTTAACGAACGACTTAAAAGAGGCTAAATTAAAATATAATTTTAATGAAGATCTAGAGTTTTCAAAGCTAAAAGATAAACTTCCGCTTAAAAAAACTAAGAAAACTAAAGTAATATCTTTCAATTTAATTGCAAGAATTGCTGCAATATTTGTTTTAGCTTTTAGTACATTATTATATGTTACTAGTAAAAAAGAAGTATCCACATTCATAGGAGAAACAACAGTCTTGACACTTCCAGATAATTCAAAAGTCTATATTAGTGCCTCTAGTAGTGTTCAAATAAAAAGACTTAATTGGGAGAGAAATATTACTTTAAAAGGTGAAGCCTATTTTGAAGTTGAAAAAGGTAAAAAATTTACAGTTGCTACTAAAGATGCTTCAGTAAAAGTTTTAGGCACAAAATTCAATGTAATTTCTAGGGATAATTATTTTGAAACCATTTGCTATGAAGGGAGAGTTTTAGTTACTTATAACGATACAAAAAGGGTACTAAATGTTGGTGAAAAGTTTCTAGTAATTGATAATAAAATTATAGAGACAAGAAATACCGAAAAAGATCTTCCAAAATGGAACGGTGGTAAAAGTTCATTTAAAAACACACCTATAGAATATGTTTTAAAAGAGTTTGAAAGACATTACAATATAAAAATAAAAGCAAATTTTAATGTTGATGAAAAGTTTACAGGTTCTTTTGTTCACGATAATGAAAACTTAGCTTTAAAATCAATTACATTACCACTTAATCTAAAAATTAAAAAGAAAAACAACAGCATAACTTTATTTAAAAATGATTAAAATTAAAAAGAAGTTTAGTTTTATATGTTTCCTTTTTTGTTTACAAATTTCCTTTTCTCAAAACACAGAAAAAAAAATTTTATTGATTGACGCATTAAATTTTATTGAAAAAAAACACAACGTATCTTTTAATTATTCTAATGATGCTTTGGAAAATATTTTGGTTGACAAACCAAAAAAAAATCTTAGAATTGAGTTGTTATTGGAAAAACTATTTATCGAGACTAATTTAAAATTCACACTTTTAAAAGACGGACAAATAATCATTTCTAAAAAAGAAGAATCAGAAAAAGTCACAATTCTAGATGAAATTATTTTAAATAACATTCTTACAAAAGGAATATCTGTAAAAAAAGGAGGAAAAATAACCATAAGACCAAATGAATTTAAAATATTACCTGGTTTAGCAGAACCTGATATTTTACAATCTATACAATCATTACCTGGAGTTTTAAATGCAAATAAAAAACTCTCTGATATTAATATTAGGGGAGGAACTCACGATCAGAATTTGTTTTTATGGAACAATATTAAAATGTACCAAACAGGGCATTTCTTCGGTTTAATTTCACCTTTTAATCCTTACTTAATAAAAGAAGTTAATCTTCTTAAAAATGGCACAAGTTCTAAATATGGCGATGGGGTTTCAAGTATTATAGAAATGAATAATAAAAAATCTAATACCAAAGAAACTAAAGTTGGGTTTGGTACGGATTTAATTAGTTTAGATGCTTTTTTAATTACTCCTATGAGTAAAAAAACAGAGTTGCAATTTTCAGCAAGAAGAGCATATACAGATGTTTTAAGAACTATTACTTATAACAATTTTTTTGATAGAATTTTTCAAGATTCGGACTTGAACCCAAATAATGCTCAAAATACATCAGAAAATGAAAAGTTTTTTTTCTATGATATTTCTGCAACTATTTACCATAAATTTTCAAAAAAACATCAATTACAAGTTAATTTTTTAAACATTAATAATAATCTAAAATATAGCAATACTCAAAATACCAATTCTTTTTTAGTTCCTAATAATTTATCACAAAACACATTTGCTATTAGTACAGATTATCATTTTAAGCAAAATAATTTAAAACTTGATGCACAGCTTTTCTTTTCTAAATATTCTCAATTTTCTACAGAAAATAATTTAATAAACGGCAATAGAAATCAAATCTTAAATCAAGAAAATTTAATTCAAGAAAATGGATTAAAGTTGCATGGAAAATATCAATTTTTAGATCGTTTAGATCTTTCTTTTGGCTATCAATTAAATGAAACTGGAATCACAAATGCTGAAGATGTAGTTTCTCCTAGTTTTCAAAGATTTATAAAAGAAGTGGTTTTAACTCATTCTTTGTTTTATGAATTGGCTTATCAATCAGTAGCCAATAAGTTTGCTGGTAAAATTGGATTTAGAAATAATTATTTTGAAAAGTTTGATATATTTAATTTTGAACCAAGAGTTAGTTTAAATTATAATTTTTTAAATGACTTTAAACTGGAATTTTTAGGAGAAATGAAAAGTCAAGTTACAAGTCGGATTATAGATTTACCTCAAGATTTTTTAGGTGTAGAAAATAAACGATGGATTCTATCAAATAATGACAATATACCCATTTTGAAGAGTAAACAAGTTTCTCTTGCGTTGCGTTACAAGAAAAAAAACTTTATTGTAACTGCAGAAACCTATTTAAAGAGAATTGATGGAGTAACTTCTAGAAGCCAAGGTTTTCAAAATCAATTTGAGTTTTCGAATACTAATGGTAATCAAAAATCTTCTGGTTTAGAACTTTTAGTTCATAATAAATTTAAGAATGTAAAAACTTGGGTAACCTATAATTTTAATAATAATTCTATTTTTTTAGAAGGATTGAACAACAATAGTTATTTTCCAACAAATCAAGACATTAGACATTCTTTATCTTTAAATACATCTGTAGAGGTAAATCAATTTAATTTTGCAATTGCCGGCAATTGGCATACTGGAAAGCCATTTACGAGTATAAATACTACAAATCCATTAGAGACAAATAGCACAATAAATTTTAATACTGTTAATAGCAATAATTTGAAGAACTATTTTAGAGTAGATTTCTCCATGAACTATACTTTTAAATTCAAAGGTAGAATTGGTCTATCTATTTGGAATTTATTGGACACTAAAAACATACTAAACACTTACTATAATTTAGATGAAAACAACTTCATTAAAACAATAAATACGAATTCTTTAGGTTTAACACCTAATGTGAGTTTTAGAATAAATTTTTAATAAAAATAATAACTCAGCAGAAATAGATTTAAAGACTCTATAAATTATACTTAATTTAAATAAAATGAAACATAGTACATACTTTACAATTCTTGCCTTAATTATTAATGTATCTCTAAAATGTCAAGTCATTCATAAGAAAGGAGAAATTATTGATATCAGAGATGGAAAGGTCTATCAAACTATCATGATTGATAGCACAATATGGTTAGCTGAGAACATGAAATTCACAACAACTAACTGTCATTTAAACCCTAAAGAAAAGAATGGTATTGCTTCGGATGGTTACTATTACCCATATGAAGAAACTGATCAAGTTTGCCCTAATAACTTTCGCATACCAACAATAGAAGAATGGGAGAAATATTTAGATATGATATTAGGAGAAAGAAATGCTTCTTATAATGTATTTACAAGTGAATATCATAATTCTTCACCATACCAACCTGTCTACGAAGAAGTTGCGAGTGCCTATGGATTTACAGACATAGATTTTAAATTTATTATGAACCCAAATCCATTAAACTTTCGCCCAAGTGGATGGGTGCAAGGAAACAAGTTTAAATTAATAAAAGAAGGGTTAACTTTTTGGTTAAGAAACGAACAAAAAACCGATAATAATACATGGCATACTCATGCATATAATAATAGACTAATAAATCATTCACACGATCACCATATTAAAGACAAACCAAGAAAAACGAGAAAGTTCGTAGTTAGATGTGTCAAAGAATGAGTTTAGATCGTTCATCTGTGTAAGAAACCCTTGTACATACCAATGATTTCATACTTATATTTTTGTAAATAAAAATCTACTTACATTTAAAACGCGTACTTAAAGTTTCTAGAACCATTGCAGACTTAGAGACTTCAAAAGATATATTACCATCACATATTGCAGAAGCAATACAGTATAGAAGTTTAGATAGAGAGGGTTGGTTGGGTTAAAAAATAAATGGAATAACAAATATGTAATACAAAATAAGTAAGCCTACAGCTAAGAGATTTAAAAGCACTCCAGCACGTACCATTTCACTCACTCTTACGTAACCACTGGCAAATACGATTGCATTTGGCGGTGTAGCCATGGGCAGCATAAAGGCACAACTAGAGGCCATGGTTACGGGTATTAATACATTTAAAATAGGAATGTTTAAACCAATAGCTATTCCTGCAACCACTGGAGCCAATACAGCAACCAGTGCTACATTGCTCATGAGTTCTGTCATAAACAGCATCAAAACAATTAGTAAACTCACTACAATTATTGGGCTAAAATCCCCATTTTTAATACTTTCAGTAATCACATCAACCAAACCACTTGAAGCCATTCCTTTTGCCAAGGCTAAACCTCCACCAAACAGCAATAAAATACCCCAAGCTAATTTACTAGTATCATTCCAATGCAATACAAAGTCACCTTTTTTGAAATTCATTGGAATCGCAAACAATGAGATAGCTCCAACTAAACTAATAATGGTATCTGATAATTTTAATCCAGGAAAAACTTGATTAATCAATGTTCTGGTGATCCATAAGGTGACAGTAATGGCAAAAATGGTAAGGACTCTTTTTTCTTGTTTAGATATTTTTCCCAATTTCACTAATTCATCTGTGATCACATTTGATGAGGTCGTGAATTTAATATCATTGCATGGAAACATTACTTTAACCAGCACCAAATAACACAAGCTTACCATAATAATGGAAAATGGTAATCCAATAGTCATCCATTTTAAAAAAGATATTTCTATGTTATATTCGTTTTCTAACAAACCAATTAATACTGAATTTGGAGGTGTTCCAATCACCGTAGCAATACCACCTGCATTCGCTGAGAATGCTATTCCTAACATGATACTCAATGCAAAATTCTTGTCTCCTTTGGTAAACCCGTCTTCATCATCTATGAGCAATTTAATCACAGAAATAGCAATGGGTAGCATAACAACAGTACTTGCAGTATTACTGAACCACATACTCATAAAAGCTGTCGCAATCATAAAGCCTAAGATTACCTTATTAGGAGTAGTTCCTGTCATCTTTATAATGGTTAATGCAATTCTTTTATGTAAGTTGACTTTCTCTAAGGCCAATGCCAAGATAAATCCACCAAAGAATAAAAAGATAATAGGACTTCCGTAATTGGCGCCTACATCTGCAGCAGGCATTATCTTTAACAACGGAAATAAAATGAGGGGAAGCAGTGCCGTAACAGCAATATGTACAGCTTCAGTAATCCACCAAAGAACCATCCAAATAGCTACAGCAATCACAGCATCGCCAGTTTCAGAAACCAAATGAAAAGGCAGGTTGACAACAATAAGAAATACAAGGGGAGCAAAAAGTAAACCTATCTTTTTAGAAAGTGCCATGAATTTGTATTTGATGCTAAAGATAAAAAACCTCTCGAATTGAGAGGTTTTTTTTATAAAATAATTATAGCTTTAGTATCTGTAATACTCTGGTTTAAAAGGCCCCTCTTGTTTTACACCTATGTAGTCTGCTTGGTCTGAACGCAATTCTGTCAACTCAACTCCAATTTTTGCTAAATGTAATTTTGCTACTTTTTCATCTAAATATTTTGGCAACATATACACTTCATTTTTGTAGGCATCTATATTTGTCCACAATTCAATTTGAGCTAAAGTTTGGTTTGTAAATGAGTTACTCATTACAAAACTTGGATGCCCAGTAGCACAACCTAAATTTACCAAACGACCTTCTGCTAAAATAATAACGTCTTTTCCGTTAATGGTGTATTTATCTACTTGAGGTTTAATTTCAACTTTGGTATCGCCATAATTATCATTTAACCAAGCCATGTCTAGCTCATTGTCAAAATGACCAATATTACACACGATTGTTTTATCTTTTAATGATGAAAAGTGAGTTCCAGTAACAATGTCTTTGTTTCCTGTAGTAGTAATAATAATATCTGCATTACTCATAACTGTTTCTAAACGCTTCACCTCAAACCCGTCCATCGCAGCTTGCAATGCGCAAATAGGATCTACTTCTGTAACTGTTACGATAGAGCCCGCTCCTTTAAAAGAGGCTGCTGTTCCTTTTCCAACATCTCCATATCCACAAACAACCACTCTTTTTCCAGCTAACATAATATCAGTAGCCCTTCGAATTGCATCTACTGCAGATTCTTTACAACCGTATTTGTTATCAAATTTAGACTTGGTAACGGAGTCATTAATATTAATAGCCGGCATAGGTAACGTACCTGCTTTCATTCTATCATATAATCTATGAACTCCAGTAGTGGTCTCTTCAGACAAACCATTAATACCGGCTACTAATTCTGGATAGTGATCTAACACCATATTGGTTAAATCTCCTCCATCATCTAAAATCATATTCAAAGGTTTTTTATCTTCTCCAAAAAATAAAGTCTGCTCTATACACCATTCAAACTCTTCTTCATTCATTCCTTTCCAAGCATATACCTCAATTCCTGCATCGGCAATCGCAGCCGCAGCTTGATCTTGTGTTGAAAAAATATTACAAGAACTCCAAGTAACTTCTGCTCCTAAAGCTATTAATGTTTCAATTAAAACAGCAGTTTGAATAGTCATGTGCAAGCATCCAGCAATTCTTGCCCCTTCTAAAGGTTGTTCGTCTTTATACTCTTTTCTTAGAGACATTAAACCTGGCATTTCTGCTTCTGCTAATTCTATTTCTTTTCTTCCCCATGAAGCTAAAGAAATATCTTTAACTTTGTAAGGTACATATGTAGCTGTTTTGTTACTCATATTAATATTTTTTATGAATTTTTTGTGAACACAAAGTTACATAATATCTTTTAAAAAATGCCACTTTACAAGACCATCACTGTCAATGATTTTACAAAGGTTCTGATCTGGAAGATTCAAGAGTCTTTGGAGGATTTAACTCTTGATATAGAACTCACAGAAAATAGTCAAAGCCGTTTAGCATCTATGAAATCTGTGTTGCACCAAAAGGGTTTTTTGAGTATTCGTCATCTACTAAAACAAGCTAATTATGTGGATGCTGATGTATACTATGATGAATTTGGCAAGCCCCACTTAAAAAATGGTAACTTTATTTCAATTACACACTCATTTACTTTCACTGCGATTATTATTTCAAAAAAAGATATTGTTGGAATTGATATTGAAAAGCAGCGAGATAAAATTGTAAAGATTGCTCATAAATTCACCCCTTTTGAAGAGTATAAAACCATTGCAAATCATGATGCACTAGTAAGTAAGTTAACCATTGTATGGGGTGCTAAAGAATCTTTATACAAAATTTATGGAAAGAAAAAATTACTTTTTTTACATCATATTTATATTGAAGAATTTGCTTTTTCAAATAAAAAAACAACCGGTATCATCAAATATGAAGGCCATGTTTCTAAACACAAAATTTACTTTTTTGAGTTCGAAGGATTTACCTGTGTATACGCATTTTAAGTTTCAATAGTATGTAAGTTTAAAAGTAATAAATCTGTCTAAATTTCTGATAAAAAGACAAGTTTTCGCCAAGAACTTCTTATTTTCGCTTTTGTGAATATTTACCTATACTCTTTATGAAGAATAGTACTTTAATACTTTCATCGAATATGATAGTATTAAAAACGTTGATTAATTATATATTGTTTGAATAGCTGAAACATATTTGTAGTGATAGAAGCTACTTTTAAAAAAACCGAATATTCCTCAATAAAACAAATAGCTTGCTAATGTTGATATCAGTCGAATTAACTTTAATGCCTCTTCAAAATGATTTTGAAGAACACATTATTAGCTTTATCAAAAAACTAAGAAGTTCTAAATTTACCTTATTAGAGAATCCTTTAAGTACTCAAATATATGGTGTCTATGACGAGTTAATGCCTTACTTGACTAAAGAAATAAAGGCATCTTTTGAATGTCAAGAACATGTTCTCATAAATCTAAAAATAGTTAAATCTGATCGTAGCAATTATGACCCACATTTTTGATTTCTTTTTTGGACAGTATACTGACTATTCATCGATAGATATATTACTAGAAATTACTGCCGTTATTTTTGGATTTATGTCTGTTTGGTATTCCAAACAAAATAAAATTTGGGTGTTTCCTACTGGAATGATTAGCACATCAATTTTTGTATATTTATTACTAAAATGGGAATTACTCGGAGATATGATGATTAATGGTTATTATTTTATAATGAGTATCTATGGATGGTATATCTGGACCAAAAAAGTAAACGATACAGAAATGACACCAATATCGATTACTAGCCTGCAAGAGAAAAAAATTGGAATAGTTATCTTTACATCAACCCTAGTTTTTGTGTATGTTGTTTATACGATATTTGATAAATGGACAGGCTGGGTTGCATACATAGACACCATTACCACAGCAATTTTCTTTGTTGGGATGTGGTTGATGGCCAAGAGAAAAATAGAAAATTGGATTTTTTGGATTATTGGAGATATTATTTCTATTCCATTATATTTTTATAAAGGATTTACATTCACTAGTCTTCAATATTTAGGATTTACATTTATAGCAATATTTGGATATTTCGCATGGAAAAAGAGCTTAGACAAGAAAATATTAATCTCGTAAAAATAGTATTGTTTGGGCCAGAAAGCACTGGTAAGACAACACTGTCAATTCAATTAGCCAAGCATTACAATACTGTTTGGGTTCAAGAATACGCTAGACCCTACTTACAAAAAGTATGGAATCAAGAACGAAGAACTTGCCAGCAAAAAGATATTTTACCAATTGCTTTTGGACAAATAGCTTTAGAAAATAGGCTTTCAAAAAGAGCTGATAAAGTCTTAATTTGTGATACAGATTTACTAGAAACAAAAGTATATTCTTCTGCATATTATGGAGGATTTGTAGATCCAATACTTGAAAAAGCTGCTACAGAAAATACCTATGATTTATACCTACTTACCTACATAGATACTCCTTGGGAGGCAGATGATTTAAGAGACAGACCTGAACAGCGTTTAGAAATGTTTGAAGCTTTTCAAAAAGCATTAGACCAACATCACAGACCTTATCTTTTATTAAAGGGCGATAAAGAAAGTAGATTAAAAAAAGCAGTTGAAGCCATTGATGCCATACTCTACAATGAAAAAGATTTGTATTCGTATTCTGATTCTTTAAAAAATGAATAAAGAAATCATCTTAAAAGAACTCCAATTTAAGGCAGTACGAAGTTCAGGTGCCGGAGGACAGCATGTAAATAAAGTTTCTTCTAAAGTTGAGTTGTATTTTAATGTTTCAACTACACTTTCACTTTCGAATCAAGAAAAACACTTGCTCCTTAAAAACCTTTCAACACGTATTACAAACGAAGGAGTCTTAAAAATATCCTCTAGTGAAAGTCGAAGTCAGCATACCAACAAAGAAAAAGTAGTAAAGCGATTTTTAAAAATTATTGATAAAGGGCTCATTATACAAAAAAAAAGGAAACCTACAAAAATGAGTAGGGCTCAAAAAATAAAACGTTTGGACAATAAAAATAAGCATGCCATTAAAAAAATTCTTCGAAAAAAACCTGCTTTAGATTCTTAAATAAGAGGGAGAGAGGGCAATAAATAGTTACTCCATCCATAAAGTAAACAAAGAAAAAGGAGCGTACTGGAATTCATTTTTAAAAATTTATTGACATTGCAAAAGTTCTTGATATTGAGATTTCGTAGATATTAAATGGACCTTGTTATGTCTGTGTTTTTTCTGGACACTACAAAAAAACATATCAGAATACTTTAATATTTATACAAAACTGCTAGAAACTTTTAAATAAATATTACTTTTTTGTCTTGTATTTAAAAAATCCATTTTACATTTGTATCGTTCTCATAAAGGGGTGCTAAAGCTGAGCTAATTAAAAAAGTTCAGAATAGGCTGAGATCATACCCATTGAACCTAGAACAGGTAATGCTGTTTAGGAAAGCGAGTGTTAAAGAAATCTTTTATATTTTTTTAACGAGTGCAGAAGCAGATGCTTCAAAAACTAATTATTCAATCATAACACAAGAATAATTACCTCTTTTTATTCGTTTTAAAATGTATTTAAAATGAAAAAAATTACCTTTTTTTTATTCTTGTTTGTAAGTGTACTTACAAACGCACAGAAATTTACGGTTTCAGGAAAAATCGTTAACAAAAACCAAGAAGCTTTAACTGGAGCTACTATTCTAGTTAAAGAAACAAACCAAGGAACTTCATCAGACTTAAACGGAGCTTTTAAATTGAACCTAGAGAATGGAACGTATTCCGTCCGCGTCTCTTATGTAGGGTTTAAAACTGTTGAAAAAAACATTCGTTTAAATGAAGATAAGGTGCTTACCATCGTTCTTTCTGCAGATGAAAATGTGTTAGATGAAGTCTTGGTCTCTGCCGTTAGAGCTACTGCAGACATTCCGGTTACCTATTCTAATTTGGGTAAAAAAGAGCTAGCAAAGCGTAATTTAGGACAAGATATTCCTATGCTGCTAAACTACTTACCGTCTGTTATTTCATCTTCAGATGCGGGAGCTGGTGTAGGTTATACCTATTTAAATGTGAGAGGCTCTAATAGCGAGCGTATTAATGTAACTATTAACGGTATTCCGTTTAACGATGCCGAAAGTCATGGCTCTTTTTGGGTAAATTTAGGAGACTTTGCTTCTTCTGTAGAAAACCTACAATTGCAACGTGGTATTGGAACATCTACCAACGGTTCTGGTGCTTTTGGCGCTAGTTTAAACATCTTAACAGATGCTGTTTCGGAAAAAGCTGGGGGTGAAATATCTAACTCTTTTGGTTCTTTTGGAACTAGAAAGCACACTGTAAAATTTACAACCGGTAAAATTAATGATCATCTTGAAGTTTCAGGAAGGTTTTCTAACATCCATTCTGATGGCTATGTAGATAGAGCTTTTACAAACTTAAAATCATATTTTTTACAAGCATCT
>Ga0209092_10001301_pt1 | contig 24751 bp, 10 predicted proteins | sample FraStrMetagenome_FD_187446 | JGI IMG/M metagenome (GOLD analysis project Ga0209092, IMG submission 187446) | Marine eukaryotic phytoplankton communities from Arctic Ocean - Fram Strait ARC3M Metagenome (SPAdes) (version 2) | ecosystem: Environmental > Aquatic > Marine > Oceanic | place: Fram... | reverse complement strand
AAACCAGCGGAGATTTTTTTATAAAGCGGCTTTCAACGAAATTAGTTTTTCTTATTGCAAAACGCGAGCCGCCTTTTGAAGCCCTGAAGCACAAATTCGGCCTAAAACTTGAAACGTGTCTATATTGAACAATTATTCATTAATTATGCAAAAAATGAGAACCTCGATGGAAAGCTTTTTTTTTTCATTGAAACCAGCGGAGATTTTTTAGAAAATACGATTTCAGGAACGATTTCAGAGCACGATTTCAGGCAAAACTCCCAGGGGGTCCCAAGGACCTGGGAGTTTTTCCTCAAATCGTACTCTGAAATCGTTCCTGAAATCGTTTAAATGGCCTATTTGGAATACGATTTTACGATTTCACGTAATTTCAAAATCTAGAATGGATACCCCCTAAAGCGGCTTTCAACGAAATTAGTTTTTCTTATTGCAAAACACGAGCCGCCTTTTGAAGCCCTCCGATTTTTTTGCCTATGGTACATGTGTATCATTATGTGTATGTATATGTGGATGAAGTAGGAAAAGTCATTAGCAGTGGCTTTAGAAAACCAATTTGGAACAGTGCGCACACTTGTCAGCCAACCAGTCATTGAAGCAGGATTCTGGCAGTAGAATGAAAATAGAACTCTAACGTCATTTATTTACGATGTACGGATTCTTAGGGATATGAAGTATATTTAATGTATCGACGTGGGTTTTCTAGAGATTGAAGAGGATAAATAATTATTTATTTATGCAAGAAACAACATACCTACATAGATAGCACTTGCGATATTCTTCTATTCCTAAATAACGCATTTGTTATTGTCGAGGTTCTCTACCGGCTGGTGAATGACGATGATATTTATTAATTTTGTGTTGGTACAGTTCATATCCAGTACCTTTTATTCCGGTACGCATTAATAATCACCTATATGATCTTTTAATAATCACCACACTTTCGTCATAACTTCTTAGTGAAACGATCGTTAACTATGTCACCCATATCACCAATTTCCCCCATCACTTATAACCTTGATAATGAATATAACCAAGTAAACCCCCAAAATATAGACTCTGATCTTGATTTCTTCTTCTCGAATCAGCAAAGTATCTGCTGTCTAACGGAACCAGTTTCTCCTGATATTTTCGATGACGTTGTCAGCCATGAAAGTAATATCCCATCCGAAGAGTACAGCATCTCGAAAGTAAGGACCACCACAATAAAGAGAAGCGATGAGATTCCCAATGTCATATCTTCTTGGAACGATCTTCATATGACACTAAATGCGTCAGAGAATACTTTGCTGAATCCATCCACAAGTTATGGGGATCTCCAAAATGAGCGGCAAAGCGCAAATTCTACTGAGGCGTCGCTTCGTAGAAAGTTGCCATATAATGGAGCTATTGTTGAAAAAATGATTCCTAATAAGTCTGTTACGAAGTTAGATGTACTTTTTGGTAGGGGTAAAAAGGCGAACAACCACGCAGGTAACAAATCCTTTCGTGAGATTGTAATGAGAATGGCGGCTCGGTACAAGAATTGCACAAGGACAGAGAAAACAGCTCTCTCTAATAGCATAGTCGATGTAGTTCACAAACAAGGTGGTAGATTTTTGACACCTGTGTCGAGGGAATCAGATTTATGGATTGAAATGAGGGGAATAGCACTTAGAAAGAAAACAAGTCAAGCATTGAGAGACTCTGCGATATATATAAAATAATGTAACAAAGAACGATTGAATAATCGAGAATTAGACAAATCAATTTTTGAAAAAACGATGACCTGAAAATTTAGGTGCAGGCTTATCAACTATTAATTAACACTAATATTATATATGAAAAAGAATTATAATTTAGTTGGAATTTGGGCAACTTTAGTACAACTTCACTTTGACTTGCGTAATGAATCAAGCCCTTTTTCTTTATTACAAGTAAGCCTGGGCTGACGTAAAAAAGAAAAGAAAAAAGGAAAAAAGTGAGAAAGAGAAAATCGACCGTAGACTGAGGATGCAAATTAATGACGTAATTTTATCTCATCTTTACATCTCCTTCCACGTGATATCTATGTCTAGAAACCAATAGACAAAGTTCACTTTTCCCGAAACTAACGAAACTTCATCATCATCAACATCGAAGGTTATGACACTAAATCATATCACCTATTCATCATTCATTCAACTCATAACAAACTTATATCAAATAATCTTAGAAAAAATCTTTTTTTCATTATATCAAATATTACCAACTATTCAACTTAATTTATATCAAGAATTCTTATTCTATTCATCTCTTCTCTTTCATTATTCATCTTCCCTTTTCATTGTTATACTCTTCTCATTCCTCCCCATTTCATTCAATCCTTTCGACACACATCCATGTTTATCTCAAAACATGCCTTACCCAACAATAGCATAAACCCACAACACAACCTACCCTAACTTCCGATTTTTCATTCCATCAACAAACCTCACTCCGCTTGAATATCACCAGTCCTACGATTTTTCCTACATGCATTTCCACTCCATCGGTTAAATTTCCCTTAAAAAAGCAAAAAAAGCACATTTTGTTTCCCCAGCTATACATCAAATTATTGTAGCCCGCATATATTTTTTCTCCATTCAGAAAAAAACAAATCGCAAGAGAAACAATTTGTTCTAATTAAAAAAACTCAGTTAAAGACAATTTATGTAACCCCCCCAAAACGAGTTTTTGTTTCATTTGTCAACACAAGTTTTTGTATCGACGTGGGTTTTCTAGAGATTGAAGAGGATAAATAATTATTTATTTATGCAAGAAACAACATACCTACATAGATAGCACTTGCGATATTCTTCTATTCCTAAATAACGCATTTGTTATTGTCGAGGTTCTCTACCGGCTGGTGAATGACGATGATATTTATTAATTTTGTGTTGGTACAGTTCATATCCAGTACCTTTTATTCCGGTACGCATTAATAATCACCTATATGATCTTTTAATAATCACCACACTTTCGTCATAACTTCTTAGTGAAACGATCGTTAACTATGTCACCCATATCACCAATTTCCCCCATCACTTATAACCTTGATAATGAATATAACCAAGTAAACCCCCAAAATATAGACTCTGATCTTGATTTCTTCTTCTCGAATCAGCAAAGTATCTGCTGTCTAACGGAACCAGTTTCTCCTGATATTTTCGATGACGTTGTCAGCCATGAAAGTAATATCCCATCCGAAGAGTACAGCATCTCGAAAGTAAGGACCACCACAATAAAGAGAAGCGATGAGATTCCCAATGTCATATCTTCTTGGAACGATCTTCATATGACACTAAATGCGTCAGAGAATACTTTGCTGAATCCATCCACAAGTTATGGGGATCTCCAAAATGAGCGGCAAAGCGCAAATTCTACTGAGGCGTCGCTTCGTAGAAAGTTGCCATATAATGGAGCTATTGTTGAAAAAATGATTCCTAATAAGTCTGTTACGAAGTTAGATGTACTTTTTGGTAGGGGTAAAAAGGCGAACAACCACGCAGGTAACAAATCCTTTCGTGAGATTGTAATGAGAATGGCGGCTCGGTACAAGAATTGCACAAGGACAGAGAAAACAGCTCTCTCTAATAGCATAGTCGATGTAGTTCACAAACAAGGTGGTAGATTTTTGACACCTGTGTCGAGGGAATCAGATTTATGGATTGAAATGAGGGGAATAGCACTTAGAAAGAAAACAAGTCAAGCATTGAGAGACTCTGCGATATATATAAAATAATGTAACAAAGAACGATTGAATAATCGAGAATTAGACAAATCAATTTTTGAAAAAACGATGACCTGAAAATTTAGGTGCAGGCTTATCAACTATTAATTAACACTAATATTATATATGAAAAAGAATTATAATTTAGTTGGAATTTGGGCAACTTTAGTACAACTTCACTTTGACTTGCGTAATGAATCAAGCCCTTTTTCTTTATTACAAGATATTTCTCGTAACCTTAATAATAACATACAAGAGGGAGTTCTGTACCATGTATCATCTCCAAACTTTTTTTGCTAACCAAGCTTTTCGTACCATTTCGAACTACACTTTAACCATTTGATGTTTTCCTCTGAAAAAATTAAAATTTTCGAGACCTGATAAGAATAAAAAAGTTTTGTTCAGTATGCGACACGAGATAATAGTGGTGGATGTTTTGGTTTCACAATTTATTTGGCGGTTTTAATTTTAGAAGTCTCTACTTAATGTACATACTATATGCTACGTAAAAAACCATCTTAAAGAAATAGTCCAGGATTTATTGTACGGTTGTGTTACAGCGTTGACAGCAGATTTTTAGAACGCATCCCCTTATTTTTAGCATCGATATTCAAAATTGGCTTGAGCCAACTCAAACATGGAATCCAACGAAACGGATAATCCCAATATCCAGGAACAGGAAAATGCTGAAATTGATGCTACGAATTCCGAGAAAGTCGGAACGAAGATAGTAGAGACTGCAAATGACGTTAATAATATGGAGGCGACACCCGAGGATATCACTATGGAGGAACCTGCAACAGATAAGACATCATGTGATGACAACGCCTCTAAAGAATCAACTTCGAATGGGCCCCAAATTTCAGCAATCGGCGCAGCTGCAACGAAAGTAGTCATCGGTCAAGATCAAACAATGCAGGACAGTGATGATGACGATGATGATTTGGTTGCCGCCGCACAACAACAATCTCTGAAATTAAACGAACAAGCGCTGCTCAATCAAATGGAATCCAACTTCATGTCGGTCAAACAAGAACGAGATTCACTTCGAAACACATCTAAATCTCAATCTCAACAAATTATTTCTCTACAGACCGAACTATCCGAATTGCTCGTCAAATTACATGAACAAACTACACACGCAACGAAGCAAGAACAAACATCTGATAAAATGCAACAACATAAAGTTCATGCTGAAGAACAAACGCAACTATACAGAGAAAAAGTAGATCGTTTAGTGTTAGAGCTAGACCAATCGCAATCCGAAAATACCAAACTTACTAATTTAAGTCAGAAATTACAATCTGATATTCATCATCTCACCACATCTCAGGAAGAAACTGCCTCCAGCGCTATTCCTCTTCGATATGAAACCAAACGGTTGCAAACTCAACTAGATAATGTCACTTCTCACTCCCAATGGCTTGAAACCGAACTATCTACGCGAACTCAAGATTTGGCAACCCAACAAACCGTGCATTCAAATGAAATGACTCAAACCCAACAAGCCCTTCAGAAAGTAAACTCCAAAAAACAATTTTTAGTAACACAAAAGACTCAATTGGAGACGGATAAGCAGGAATTATCTCAAACAGTGGAAGAACTGCATTCTAGACTAAAGGATCAAAAACACATTCATTCCAATGATATTGCATCGGTACAAGAAGAATTATTTGCAGAACAACGTGTCTCCCAATTACTTGAGGAAAAATCAGTTCGACTTCAAGATCAAATACTTCAATTGACTCAGACTTTAGATGAAACCAAACTATTGGCATCGAAAGCAGTGCAGGAGGAACAAGATCGACAGTCTGAATTTTTGCAAAAGGCCCAATCGGGGATGGAGACACAATTGCTAAAAGTAAAAGAGCTGGAGGATAAATTACAGCAAATGACAAAGGAAAAAAAATTAGCTGAAAAGGCGCTTCAAGATAAACTCGCTGGAGAGGTACGGAGAAGAAAACTACTTCATGATAAAATGTCAACTATGCAGGATGATGCCATTACGGACGGAACGGAACTCTCAGAAAACAATCTCCCCTCTATTGCTACACCGATTTCCTTAACCGAGTTATATGCCCGTCTCGCTGAAACGGAGGATGAATTACAAGAGAGTCAGACTGAAAATGCACGATTGCAACTCTATCTCCAAAAAATTTGTGCTGAAATGGAGGGAAGTGCACCTAAAATTCGACAACAGCAATTGGATTACCGTCGGGCCTTGAAAGAATCTGAAGATTCTCAAAATAGATTAGAGCATGCATTAAGGGATGCTGACAGTGCTCATCGTGAAGCAGAAGATTTGGCTCAAGAGCTAGAAGGTTATTCCAAAGAAGTGAAGGAGCTCCGTGGTGAGAATCGGGATTTAGCATCTCAAGTGCAGATTTTACTGACAAGTCGTGTGGAGGACGAATCCAATTCAACAAAAAATGATTTATTAGGTTTTACCAATGTGTCCGAGATGCAAGAGCAGAATCAATCATTGATTAATGAGCATCGGAGGCTAAATGAACAAGTTACAGAATTGCAAAAGAAATTGGACCAATCATCTCTTCAGGAATCTTTAGATGCTGCCGAGGAAGAATTGAATGAAATGCATGAAGAAAGAACACGTCAGACGACCTTGGTTGCCGGAATTGTGCAACAGCGTGATTTGTATAGAGCATTGTTGGCCAAGACGGATCAAACACTATTATTGGAAAATGAAAAAACTCCTCAGTTGCTGACAAATACGGCGTATGAATCGCCAAGAAAAAAGGTTTCAGCTCAAGATGTAGAAGAACAAACCAAACTAAAAGCTGAGTTATTTACAGCAAATAATACAATCACCACACTGGAAGAACGTGTAAAGCGTTTAGATGTACATTCATCCAATCTCATGGAGTCTATGGATAAATTGAATCAAGAACTAAGTTCGGCTAATGCTAGTATCGCTAGGAGTCAGGCGGAAGCAACTTATCATGAGGAAAAATGTGGACGTATGGAGGAATCGATGCATGGTTTGAAGAATCAGGTCATGTTGACCGAAAGAAGAGTTTCAGATGTTCAAGCTCTCAACGTGGAATTACAAAAAGCCGTTGCAGAGGCCCGATCGGATTCTTCGCGTTGGGAACTTGAATTGAAGCAGGTAAGTTTCTCATATTCGTTCTTTCTTTTGAATGATCTTGTAAATTGAAACTTATTATTTCCAATTGTAGACCACGGCAAAATATCGCTTAATGGAAGCTCAATGGAAAACTGCACAGGCAGCCGAATCCAGACTATTGGAGGAGACCAAAAGCCTACAATCTGAACTCTCTCGACGAGGAGCTCTTTTAGACTCAGTACAAAGGATTGAAGCCAGTCTTTCCACGAAATCGGCACAAGAAATGAAAGTCCTGGAAGAGGAAATTCATAACCTCAGAGACTCCGCGAAAGTGATGGAAACCAAAACTACAAGTGCATTAGAGGCTGCCAATGACAAGATTTCGAGTTTAGAAATTACCATTACAAATTTACAAAAGCAGAAAGAGCAAGCCATGACTTTATCAGTCAATGCAAAGGATCTTTCATTGGGTTATCAAAAGCAAGTGAAATTCCTGGAGACCAAATCCAATCAATTGGAGAAGGAATTGGAAGAAAAGAATCAATCCTTGAAGGATCTAGCTCCTAAAGCACCTCTTACTGTGGATGGTAATAAAAAGAAAATAGATGAATTAACAGCTGAGCTGCAACGTGTCCAAACGGAATTGAAGGTTGTGCAAGAACGTGCTGTAACGTATCAGGGAATTGCGAAAAAGACAGAAGCAGATTTAGCCGATCTCACCAAGGTCACTGATCAATTCAAGAAGGAAAAAATGGAGGAATTGGAAAGCATCAAGAGTGATTTGGTTCTCGCTAAAACAGATGGAAATGCTAAACATCTGGCTCTCGTTGATCTTGCAAAGGATTTGGAGAATCAACGTACTGAACAGAAAGGAAATGAATCCAAACTTCAAAAAAAAATCATTACATTGGAAACACAAGTTGGAAATTTTACGAAGGATTTGGAATCGTCCAAAGAGCAACTATCAACACTTAAAACAGAGGTAGATTTCCATCGAGACACGGCTTTGACGGAACAGGTATGTTTTGGTTGCACATTCTTATCATTTTATTCTTATTTACTCATGGATTCTTCCTCTTCTTATGAAGAAAAATTACGAAAGAGAATTGGATCTTCACTCCACCGCCCGAACGGAACTACGAGCAACTAGATCAAATTTAGACGTAGAACAATCACGTCGCGAATCAGCAGAAGGAGATTTGAAATCACTCAAATTTGAACAAGAAGAGCAGATTAAAGTGTGGAAAGATGACAAAATGAAGATGGAACAAACCATTCAGGAAATGGAGGAACGCCTTAAAAACGCTCGTGAACAAAACAATCTGCTACACAACCAAATGAATGAATTGACAACTAGTGTCGAAAAAATCCAAGCGAGTAGGATTGAAAACGCTGTTAGAGAAGAAGAAGAGATAGGATTATTATCGTCCAAATCAGAAGAATCAGAAATTTCAAAATTGGAAAAGACTATTTCAGAATTACGTGGAATTATTCGTTACATGAAATCTGAGCGCGAGATCGTTGATGCTCAACTTGATACAGTTCGAAGGGCAGTAGAACGTGAACGCGCAACTTCCGCCGTAGCCAAGCGAAACCTTGACGAAGCAAGAGCCGAACTAGAACTTTTGCAAAAACGTTCAAATGGAGGTGTCTTGATAGATCCATCGATAGAAGCGAACAAAGAGAACGAGCACATACTCAAGAAATCAGATGAGCAAATGACACTGCTTCGGGAGAGCAACGCTTTACTTCGAGAAGAATCTGAACGTTTGCGTGCAAAATTGGAGTCGACTCAATCATCTTTGAACGACATGAAAAAAACTTTTGAGCCATCTCAATTAAAAATTCGTCAGTTAGAGGTTGACATAGCAGCATCATCATCTGAAAAAGCTAGTTTAGAGAAGGAAGTTGACGCATGGAAGAACCGTATGCAAAATTTTGTTTCTAAGTTTCAGATGGTGAGTTTTTTGGTCATCTCTGTTGTTGGCATAATATTCTTCATCTTACAAATCATTTTATTTCATTTTTAGATTGATCCAGAAGAGCATGAAAAATCTCTCAAGCTAACAGAAAGCCTAAAAAAAGAATTGGAAAACCTGAAATCTTTGAAAGAAAAATCTGATCAAGCAAGCACCAATGCTAAAGCAATTGTATCTCGTTTGAATAGAGAAATTTCGCAACAAAAAACATTGAATAAAGAAGTGAATGCGAAATTATCGAAGACAGTTGTAGAAAAGGACTCAGCCCTCAAAGCCAAGGCTTCTGTTGGAGCTACAATGAAAAAAGAACAAGGCGAGCTAAAGAAAAATGTAGAAGAATTGGAAAATGAGTTGAAGGCACTTAAACCGGAACGTGACGCTCTAAAGACTCGCGTCGAAAATTTGACAAAAATGTTGAAGCAATACAAAACCAAAATGATTAATCTCAATAAAGCACAGCATGCATCCATGGTGAAGGAGAAAGAAATGCAGAAAACGCTTGAAAAAGAAAGGGAAGCGCTTAAGGAAAAAACTGCTGCTTTGGACAAAGCTTCCAGCAAAGAAGCCCCAAAGCAAATGAGAAAAGTGCCTACTAAGCCCAAAAAGCCTATGAGTAGTGGAAAAACAGTCGACGATGATAAGGCCACGCCAGACCCTACCAAAAATGAAGAAGTTACAGAAGAAGATTCTTCTTCCAATGTACCTACTCTTGAAAAGCAAGATGCTATATCGAAACCCACTGTAGAGGTCCCAGAAGGTGGTTTCAAATTTGCCGCAACTCCATTAATCATTCCTACCCCAGAAGACCCACAAAACCCACACGGAGAAAGCGAATTGAAGGAACACTTGGATGCAACACCATCTTCTGCAAAAGCAACACAAGGCAGTACAGGGCCAGTCACAAAGAAACCAAAATTGACAAAAATAGGAAAAGCAAGTGAATCAGAAAGAATCATTAAAAAAAGTGAAGAATTAGAGGTTACCGTAATCTCAAAAAACGAATCTTCAGTCTCATCAACTGCAGATGAAGCGAAGCAAAATTTAGTTAAATCTGTGGGTGCGAAAAAATCAAAAATTATCAAGCTGGGACAGTCATCAACAACTGACATAAAATCAGCTGGAAAAAATGCGTCACGGGCTGCTTCCGAATCAAAAGTAGATACTGAAATGAAACAATCGACACCCTCCAAAATTCCTGCCGTTCCGGATATGAGTTCATTAAAAGCCAAACTAATGGAAAGAAAGCGAAAATTAAATACAATGCTTGCTGCAGAAAAATCAAAGAAAAAGATTTTACTAGAAGGTGGAAAAGAAGAATCTACATCAAATGCAGCTTCTGAAAGTGAACCCAGTCAGAAACCAGTATTAGCATCTTCGAGCAGTACAGACAGTAAAGTTGAAACAAAAGCCTCTGCGCCTTCCCCGGCTACTCCTCTTACTGTTTCATTACCTGGAAAGAAATCTGTGTTTGGATCGTCTTCACAGAGCAATCCAGTTGCTGCTATTCAATCTTCAGAGAAATCTGTATTTGGAACTTTTACCTCTACTTCAGAAAAAAATGAAGCAAGTAAAGCAATACCAGCTGCTCAACCTTCACAAAAGTCTATCTTCGGAACATCTAGTACGACTGTCGGAAAACCTGAAACTAGTAAAGGTCTACCTGAATTGAAGCCTTCACAGGAATCAAAAACTTCGTTTGGGTTTGGAAGCACGACGACACCAACCGCTCCTTTTGGATCTTCAACTGCAACTTCAACTTTTGGGAATCCTTTTGCGAAGTCTACAGCTGAACCGCCAAAATTATCCGCAGGTGGAACCTTTTTAAATCTTAAACCGCCAGGATCTAGTGCAACTTCTCCGAACCTAACCTTTGGGTCATCAACGAGCATCACTCTACCACTCCCCTCAAAGTCAGCAGCGACTGCTCCTAAAATGTCTTTTGGAATCTTCGGGCAAACAAATGCACCTTCTACAGCAGCAGCATTTGGAGGCACTACAGGTTCGTCCTCTCTATTTGGAAAAACAACTAAAAAAGGCTCAGCTGAAGACATAGGTCAAGTCCAGACTCCGAAGCAACCACATACTGAGGTAAAGAATATAGATGAAAACGAAAGCAAGGAAAATTAACGAGTGCAAGATCGAGTTGAGAAAATATGCGTGATTATTTTTTGTGATAAATCAACAACATTAAAATATGATAAAGAAAATAAATATTTGGTACCAAGTTGTTGTAATGAGAAAAGCTTTAGATCCATATGCCCATATAACTTTCAGTACCGCAATCTAGATTTCAAATATATTAAAAGCATGATATTACTTTTTTGGCCTTGAGAAAAAGCAGACATCACCATAACTTAGAAAGCGATATCCTTTGTCTTGAGCTTCCTCATACACATTTCTAACCTTTTTGCCACTTCCAAGAAAAGAAGATACCAACAACATTAGAGTAGAGTCTGGTGCATGAAAATTAGTTACAAGCTCCTCCACAACTTTGAACTCATACTTTCGAGGAAGAATCATGAGGCTGGTTCGACCTTGGACAATGTCAGCATCTTCTTTTCCATATACTAATGCTTCAAGAGCATCTACGTTTGAATATAATACACCTGTTTTATTGAGAGAGCTCCACTCGTTTTGACCAAGGGATAGTGCCTCATTCATATTATTCATGCAGTGACTTTCAATGTCTTTCGCTTGTTCTAACATCTTTACACCACACCAGTATAAACTTTCTAAGGTTCGTGAACTCGTTGTACCAACAACAATTAGGCGTTTTCCGTTTTTAAGAGTGTCAATGATACGGCGAAGCTCAGCTACACTAACAGAGAAACTTTCTCCGTGCATAGCATGGTCTCGAGCATCATCTGCCACAACTGGTTTAAATGTTCCCGCCCCAACATGTAGAGAAAGATAGGTAATGTTATCAGACCCAACCTTATTTAAAAGTGAATCTGTAAAGTGCAAACCCGCAGTGGGTGCAGCAACCGAGCCACTATCAGCTGCGTAAACATTATTATACGCTGTTTCATCACTCTGTTCGGCGTTTCTACTTAGGTATGGAGGAATAGGGATGGAACCGACTCGATCTAAGAAATTAGAGAGAGTGATGTCGTCATCAACTGAACATTCAATGATACATTCAGTACCATTTCCATTACTCTGCTCATCTTCAATCCAAGGTTCAACAACTTTAACGACTCTGAAAGTTCCTCTTCCATCTTTTTTATCAAAGAAGGTGTCTCCTATTTGAACCCCTTCAATCCTTAACATGACTGATAATTTTTGCCCCTCAGTTTTTTTGCCAACACAATCACCAAGATCAAGAATCATCATTTCGATATCACTCCCATAATAATCATGGGCTACATTGATACGTGCATTTGCAACTTTACTTTCGTTGAATACGATGTGTGCATCTTCGGCTAAATGCAAAAACGATTCCGAGAAATTATCATAATGACTTACAAAACCATTATCGTCAACTCGTAATAGTCTTGAGCTGCCTCGAGGCTCTGCAGGATATTTTGCAATTGAATTTATTTTAAGATTATAAGAGAAATCGTCCATCTTAATCTTTTCATCTTCAATAATATTATCTACCCTCTGCGCAGCCATGTAGTCTTTGTCGGTCACAGCATTTGCTTCGTAAGTAAAAAATTCAATTTCGAGGTTGACACCATCCACACATTCGTGAGAGAAAGTCATGTTCGCATGATGATCCAGCTCTGAACTCATATGGTTGATCTTGTTTGCAAAGGCAAGAGCGTCATCGTAGTTCTTGAAATGAACCGTCCTTTTCAGACAATCACTTCTTTTTTGCCACGTGCTCTCTACATTACCAACTTTCTCCATACGCTTCCATGCAGTAGAAATCACATTTTTGAAGAGGCATGCAACACTCAATGGACCTACACCACCCGGAACAGGGCTGTATTTACTAGCAGTCAAGCTTAGATCTCCATCTTCAAAGTCAGAAAGCAAAACTTCACCATTCTTTGAAAAAGTTGTCCCGATATTGATGATCGTTGAACCAGGTTGAATCCAACTTTTTGATAAAAGATTGGGAGTTCCTGCACACGCAACAATAATCTCAGACGCTTTCATAAGTTCCTCCAATTTGGATGTCGTAGTTTTTGCATGGGCAACTGTCACAATCGCATCTTGGTTCCGAAACATGTACGCGAGGGGACTACCTACAATTCGACTCCGTCCGACAACAAGAACTTTCTTGTTCTTAACCTCAACACCATAATTTTCCAATAGGGTCATAACAGCCATTGGTGTGACAGGGGGAGTTGGTGTATTTTTCGAATCATCAATACAGTCATAAGAAGAGAGCTCTAGTTGCCCAATATAATGAGCACCATCGACATCACGATCCAAAGAAATGGAGTTGTACATCTTCCTCGAATCAATATGAGTAGGAAGTGGCCACATCAACTGAATACCATCGAATGCTTTAGAAGCATCATACAATTTACTAAGGAGTTCATCGTCCGTTGTTGCTTCAGGGAGATTCATTTCATTAACATCGAAGTTGTTTGCTTCGCCAACTAGAGTTTTATTGAACCAACTGTTTTTCTTGTTGCTAAATATCTGCAACCTCCTATCTCCATCGGTATACCTTGGAAGATCACCGACAGTAATCACAGCAAGCGATGGTTTTCGACCAAAGGTTTCTTGAAACTTCAATGCATCCTTTGCTGAATCTTCCAAGATTGTCCTCGCGAGCTCATTACCAGCAAGAAGCTGATTCGAAGGTTGCCAAACTTCTGCATCCAACCCAAAATTCTTTTCTTTGTTTCCACCTTCATGATGAGCTTGAAGAAGCCATGATGTTGCATCATTCCACCTTTTTACGTCAATAACACCATACTTATCACCCTGGAAAGTTTCTTTTACGTAATCGCAACATAGAGCCGTATTCTGGATAGTATAACCAAAGGAAGGATCCCAGTGATCATTCTGTTCATCATCCAAACCCAAAAAGCCTTGAACTTCTTTGACACTCCTAGCACCAGTCTCATGATCTCGAATAGCGAGTTCCCATCCAGAAAATGTGGCTTCCAAGAATGCTTGTACGATCATTCGTTTATCACTTTCCATCAAATCGAGTGTAGGAGCGAATAATACCTGAGAATATCCCAGTTTTGCTCCATTTAGACCTTCTAACTCCTGCGCCACGACAGAAGACGAGGATTGCTGGAGTTTTCGTTGCAACGTAGGTACTTCTGTCGTCGTGTATGCTTGAATAGATTCATATTTTCCCGTAAGAAGATCTGTAATTTTGGTTGCTCTTGGACTTGCAACAATGGTAGAGGAAGGTAAAACTTTGTTCAATAGAGAAACCGTATCTTCATGTGCCCCAATGATATTGTTTTGCTCCTTGTCATGTTGCTCTGCTTCATTATCTTGAATAGAAGCTAAGCACAAAGGAGACTTACGAAACATAGCGGCAATGGCCTTTACACTCAAATCAGGTTGAGTATAAAGAGTCGGAATGAAAATGTTTTGTTCCGCAGATCCGATTGTCACATTCCAATTCGAATTGGATGATACTGCCTGATGATGGTCTTTCACATTTTTCATTTCAAGACCTACAGGGCAAATAGGTAAAAAATCAACATGAATCCCCTTTTTTTCATAAAGGCCATGAGTCATAGCACACGCAATCCCTGCAAATTGAGAAGACATATAATAGTCCAACTGCAATGATACTTTTGACGAATGTTGATAACGACATTGTCGGATCATAGAATAAACTCTTTGATTTCGACCAAGAGAAGAAGAGTACGTTTTTAAATTAGAAAGAAGCATCGTTTTCTAGGTAACTGTTGTAAAAGAAATGGAACTATGGGGAAAAAGGTCGTTTGGAAGCATATATTCAATAAAAAACCTGGAGTTCTGTGTTTGTCGTTTGCCACAAACACTGATGAAGTAAAACGCGTTTAAAAGAACCCAGGTCAAAGGAAAGGAAACGCGTGAGTATATCGGCAATCTTGTAGGATTGCTAATGTTATTTCGAACTGAGAAGATTGAGATCAAGATCACAGAAAAAGTTTGTACCAATTGAAAAATGAAAATATGAGGAAGTGATAGATTGCGTCTCTCAGTCCTGATTGATCTCTCCTGTCCGCCGTAGAATTTTGAAGTAGGCTGTCATACAAATTATAAGTCAATATTTTAAATGACGTTAAAGTGGTCTAAGGAACGGCATCAACTGAGCTGGTGATGTTGTTTCTCTCGAAGCAAAAGATAAAAAAATCGTCTAGTTTTATTCCTTGGTTCTTTATTGACAACTAAAGAAATACTTCAATATTCATTTATTCGATTTTTGATCTATTCTACTCAATATATATTTTTGATTTTAAAGTGCTGCCATATCAAAGTTGGTTTTGGATGAAGATACATCTATTAATTAACAGGCCATATTTTAAGATTGCTTCATTAGGAAGATATACCTTGATATTGAAATAGTTCACATAATAAACTGCTAATCTACAGAGTGATGATAAAATCATTCTATATTATGTTTACAGATGGGACAGGAAGCATTTGATTTCAACCATTTATCAATACAAGTTTGATGAAATATATGAGAACATGGTAAGATCCGAATTTGATTTCCTTTTTCTAAATTCTCCATGCAAATACAACAACTTTGTCGATGTTTATTATTCTTCGAAGATTGAATCTGAGTACTTGGAAGAGATTGTATGGTATGATCAGATGCTCCACGAATATGATCAGATCCATCACCAAAAAGTTCGATAAGTTGATCATACGACATTTGGTCGGGATTCAGTTGTAATCGATGAGAATCATATGAGGAAGAATAATTTCTATGGTTATATTGAGAAACATGTCGTTGACTTATTCGTTCCCATTCTGCAATATTATTGGTGAGTATTCCTCTGTTTCTAGATCGTGTCCTCCTTGATCTTCTATTCCCAGAAACACCCGAACCCCCTTCATTATTATGATTATCATTTGGTGGTTGAAATTCACGCCGAATCTCGGAATATAAGGCTCCTCCTACGACACCTGTCAGTGCACCCTCCATGGCACCATTACTGATATTATTTCCACGAAAATAGGCAGAAGCTCCTCCAATTAATCCACCAAGAAATGCTCCTCCACCAATGAGGGTCGTATCCGAGGGTTGTGAGGAGGATATGGGATGATTGTTATGATTGTTACGATTGTTACGATTGTTATTATTTCGTGGAAAAGTTTCGGGTATGGAATAAGATTCAATAAGAGTATCACGTCGAGTAGGATCTGGTGGTCGTATATTATTCGGTTGTGATGTAGTAGAAGATCGAGTATGTGATTGTTGCATTAATGGATTTCGAAAATGGCACGCTTGACAATGGGAAACTGTTCTTAGGTTTATCAATGTGCATTGTGGACAATTCCATTGCAGAGATTGATCATTCTCTATTGTATAATTGTTATTGCTGTTGCTCCTGTTGATGGATATGGATTGGTCATTATTACCATTTGTAGTATTTGTGTTTGACTCTCTGCTGCCATCATTTACAAGGTCCACTTCGTCTCCAATAATGATAGGAGAGGGTTGATTATCGGAGGTTGTTAAATTAATTACATCGTTGACTTCCATGACATCCATTGCATTATTATTCTGTCTTTCGTTTCTCATGTGACTATTCCTTGCAGTAGGGGTAGCAGCAGCAATGGTAGTAATAGCATTGGTAAAGGAGCTATTTCGATGTCGGAGTACGGGTTCGGCGGATCTGACACCAGTCGGAGGTACATCCTCCAATGCTATGATATCTACTTCTTGAATCTCACTATCAGAAGAGGTTCTTCTTGAATCATCATGACGTGTGCATATGAGACTATGTACCGTCCAATTGCATTGAGGGACTTGACGATGACAATGGGGACATATTCGATATCCGTCTCCATCCATTTCATTTCTATTTTGAGTTCTATTTTGAGTTCTATTTTGAGTTCTATTTTGGGTTCTATTTTGAGTTCTATTTTGGGTTCTATTTTGGGTTCTTCTATTTTGAACTTGTATCCTATTATGGTTAGAGGACTCTGTGGATATTCTTTTTCTATCTCCGCGAATGTTTCGTTTCATCTTGGTTAGTAGGGAGGGAGATGAGAGAGAAGTGAAAGTGTATTGTTCTTGGAATTTCAAACGGTATACTAAAGAGGAGTACACCTCCGACCACAATATAAAATATTGTACACCTCTCGAGAGAGAGGGAATTCCGTAGAAGAGATTCATTTCCAAATCTAAATTATTTTATGCTAAATGCACAAGATACTTAGAAAAACCTCTCCTAATTAATAAATATCATTTTACGAAAAATTCTATGGTACCGTACATCCTGTAAAACTCATAGTAGAAACCGATTACAAATTGAACGGGCCTTAAACAAACTAAACACAGCGATCACGACTCCCTTCTCAAAATATCGTACGTAACCTTCGCTATCCCATACACTCCCCAGTGTAACAACCCTATTCTAACAAATGATATCACGACTTCAAATTGGATTATCATTCAATCATCAGTGAGGTCTGATTAGGCTGTGATTTGAATAAGAATTGAGAGCATAGACTTCAGAAATGATGTGGGTGATACTTGACCTTCAACTTCCGGATAGTGGAATTAGCATGATTGTACGATTCATCGGATTGAATCGAAGACGCTACTTGCTTAGCTTAGCATGACAATACTGAACCAACAAAAAGGATATCTGTAGCATATCGGAAGTCGATGACTAATCAATAATGATCTGTCATCCAAGCTGATATCACACAGAGATCAGGATCATCTTTTGTTAGACCCTCAATGTTCTTACTCTGCAATACTGGGATGAAGCAAGTAACCAATATCAAGAAATGTTACTGGTGTTTGTCGGTCCTTTTCAGCTTTCACCTTCCCTAAGAATCGAATAAACTGAAAATCTCAAGAATATCTCTATTTGATGATTGGAAAAATTTTTACTATTCCAATAGATACATTCCTATGATAGGTATTTCCATACCTGTGCCTTCAAATTCGTTCGCTACTTACTGGCCCATGGTGAGCAGACTAAAATCTATTCATTCCATGATTTCCACGATCCGTAGTGACCGCAACACCATTGAGGAGACATCCTGTTCCTACACCTTCATCAGTTCTTGCTTCAATCCTTTTATGTAGAAATTGTTTCATCCTGTCCGTACTCCTGCTGTCAGTGATTCTCTTCAATTGCATGAAAAACGGATTCTTCGTATGGCTTTCCCTCTTTGATTGTTTGTAAGAGCATGTCAACGATTTTTGTCGTCTTCAGGTTGTAAGAGAACTTATATTTGAGTTTACTTGTAGATCATACTACATGCTAGGTTGGATGGGAAAAGATAGTACCCCAAGAAACCATTCTAGTAGTCATCATCATGATCGCATATAAAACCACCTCTAATGTATCTTTGAGCCTGACCTAGTGATGCATACTAGAACTATATTGAATGCTTCAGAGTCTGATAGTTTTTTCGCTGCTTTTTGTTGTTTGGATGCAAGAAAATCTTAATTATTGTTGACTGGATGAGCCATTTCAGCATCTTTTGGAAAAAACAAGCAAATAATCCATATCTTCTACTCAGGGTTATGGGTGTAGAGTTGATTCGAATAGATCGTGTATGATGAAACTTCCAGAATTTTGATGCATTAGTGTTCTCCAATACGATCATGGCATAAAGTTCTAATTAGGCAGAAAATGAACAGCAGTTAGTCGATGTTAAAAGCAATGATAGCATCAGATGCAGACGTTAAGTTTAAAATATCATTGTTTTGTTGGATATGAAAAGTCCAATAGAGGCAACCACTTAACTATTACTTAATCTATGAATTGTTTGAATGAATGAATGAATGAATGACTGATCAAAATATGATGATGTAACCGTAACAAGTCAATTTGGTTTCCTATTTTTATACAAATATAGACTTTTCCCCTGCATAATTTTTTGAGAATTTTCTTGACCGTCTTGAAGAATAAAGATCCTAAGAATAAAGGATGTGGATATGGATAGACCCCTTTCTTCCAAGACTCGGTATGATGTTTCATCAAGTTTCATCAAGTTTCATAAAGGAATTCTAGAAGATTGATCTGCATACTCTTAGATTTCAGTTTGCGATAATTGCTGCCAAGACAGTTTGACACGAGATCAATTTGATTTGCGTCCGAGAACATGAAAAGAAGAGAAAAGCGCAAATGCAGTTATCTATCTTGATGTCCACATTTATTTTCGATAGTTATACAAAATCTACTCTATGTGGTTATGCTACTGTGTGATATTATTTTTTAGGTTGAACATACTGCGTTTCTTCGTTTTTATTGAAAGACAGGATTTTGTGTTATTTCACAATTGCATGTGTGTGTGTGTATTGATAATTTTTTGATTTGTTGATTTCATCTTTTGTACTTATGCTGAAATCCATTGTCATCCTCGATTGGGTCTTGACCGTTTGTTTGTTATTGCTATACATCATGTGTTGTATTTGTGATGAAATTTTAATTTAATTGCTTGATCATAAATTCGCTATATTTTCGTTTCTTGTGAAAGGAACAAGTATCATGTTGGTCAAAATTGAACCAAGAAGAATAAAAAATACATGAATGAGCTTTGAACACTTTTTGGTTGACTGCTCTTGATAAAATGGGAAACAAATTCTTCAGATGTAATGACTTCGTGGATGAAAATTTTGATTTTCTTGTCACGTGGATTTATTTCATTGCACAGATGTTGTTTTATGTGTTGACTCCGTAGAAAAAGAGACTGGGTGTGCGTCACGAAAAATCCGAAACGACAAGGTGACAACAATTACCTTCGCATTCAACCTAGAGCTGTCATATTTGATGAGGCTTTGAAGTTACTATGAAATCATTATATATTTATATATTAAGATCTATAATTCAGAGGCGCGATGGATAGCACTTGATCTGATCTGAGAGGAATTGCATAAATGAAACCATTCTCTGCCCGAACTCCATCATCCCATTTCCAATCTCCTCGAATTTCCTCCGGTAACGGAATCAACGTAACAGTATGATTTATTGGATCGAAGCGAAGGAGCTCATTGGAATTAGAGGGAATTCCATACAAGAAGCCATCTTCTCCCTCCACAAAGCCACTCCACTTTCCTCCATCGCCTAAATCGGGTCCTACCAAGTTTGTAGTTTGGCTTTGAATATCAATCTGCAATATTTGCCTTGCCTGGAACGAGCATGCATATATGTTGCCATCTTGTGCCAGTACCCCATTCTTCCACTTGAAATTACCAGGATATGCATCACCAATAAATGCTGTGGTGTCATTTGCAACATTTATCTTGAGCACTCTCTTTCCATCAAAGGGTATACAATAGATGTTGCCATCGCTTCCAAGAACCCCACCAATCATCTTAAACTGGTCATCTCCAAGATCATCTCCAATTTTAGTCAGAGGATTTGTTTTCGATGAGTCAAATTTGACAACTTTGTTATGATTCAATGGAATGAAATAGATCATTCCATTTTTCGCCAACACTGCCCCAGCAAATTTTTGTATAGATTGCAGCAGTGGATGTCCTTTTGCAATGAGTTCCGTTTCCTCTGACGTTATATTAAAACTCAAAATGGACTTTGCATTAAATGGCACGCCAAAAATTATACCATTGCTTCCAACTACACCACCCCTCCATTTCCACTCTTCATCACCTAAAGCGCCTCCGACAAGAGTTGCTGTGTTTGTTGCATTTGGAGATGGATCTATTTTTAAAATTTGATGCATATAATATGGAATTGCATAAATATTTCCATCATGCCCAAGAACGCCCCCAGACCATTTCCAGTCATCATCATATATATCTCCTATCAGCTTCATGGAAGGAACACAATCATTTCCATCCAATAAGCAACCATCAACATTGTTCACTTCATCGCAAACACCATCTCCGAGCAAGTCATCATGAAACATTTCACAACCACTTCCACAATCCCCTCCGTCCCTTCCGCATTCCTCAGTCGCATATTCAAATCCATCACAAACATCATCATTAATCCAGCCTATATTTTCAACAACACAACGAGGATGCCTTTTTTGCATTAATTCATTAGCTTCAAAACAGTCCCCACCATCATAGCCACACTGAAATGTGTTATACTCTCTCCCATCACAAAATCCGTTTCCAATTAATGTAAAATCTGCAACATTGCAATCATCACAATCTCCATAGTCAAAATTGCATTCTTCTGTGAGATATAATCCACCATCACAAAATCCATCACCAAGATATTCTAAGTTTTCAGCATTGCATTTTGTAATATCTGTGCAATCTCCTCCGTCAAATTTACACTCTGGTGTATTAATACCTTCCACAACAAAATCATCACAGAAACCATTTCCTACAGCCGATGGTACATCCACAATACATTTTGGATAATTTTCGTTGAAGTCATTGCAGTCGCCTCCATCAAAGCCGCATTGTTCAGTGTTGTATTCTCCTAACTTACATTCACCATCTCCAATTTGCCTTGGATTCTGTACTTTACATTCTGGGTACTGATTTTGGAGATTTGTATTGTTTTGCATGCAATCTCCAGCGTCAAATCCACATACTTCTGTATTATATTCTCCTCCCTCACAAATACCATTTCCAAGCTTTGATGCATTCAGGCTAGGAAATTTCTCAATACAAGCATCACAATCTCCTTCATCCATACCACATTCACTTGTCACGTAATCTACACCATTGCAAATTCCGTCCCCAATCCATCCAATATTGCTAACAGTACAGTTTTCATATTGTCTTTTTTTTTTCATATTCATTTTTAAGCAGTCTCCTCCATCATAACTGCATTCGTTGGTATTGTATGCTCCAGTATTACAAGTTCCGTCTCCAATCAAATCTATATTATCTACTACACAGTCGTTGCAATCTCCACCATCATTTTCGCATTCATCAGATGCATATGCGCCTCCATTACATATTCCGTCTCCAATCCACCCAATATTCTCAACGATGGTGCAATTCTTATACTGACGTCTCTTCTCATCATCAAATTCCATACAGTCTCCGTTATCAAAACCACAATCTTTACTGTTGTAGGCACCATGATTGCAGTTTCCATCTCCCAAAAGAGTGAAATCATCTACATCACATTTAGGATATCTGTCATTAATAATCTCACAGTCTCCACCATCCCATCCACATTCCATAATATTTGTTCCTTCTCCTTGTGGAAACTGGCATTTCGTATCACCAATTATACTCAAGAATGTTTTTTCTGTATTGTTAAAATTTGCATCGTGATCACAAAGCGGATAAGCTTGTTTCACATATACTCCCTGCACTTGATTCGCAACGATGCTCATCCATGCTGACAGAAAAATCCAAACCAAAATGAGCCCTAAAGCTCGTAGCCAATTATTAACTTCGGTTTCTTCAAATTCTGTATCTTGTACTTTTTCCGCATTAAGCATGACTTTTTTTCCAAAGTATCCCTTCTCAGCAAAGTCAAAGAAAAAGTTATCCACAGAAGACACCACAAATAATGCAGAATAATCTTTTAGCACATCGACAGTGGATGTGAGTTGGATTATCACGACAAAGCTTGCTACTAGTACCATCAATCCTTGAATGGCTTTCATTGCATTTGGCAATAGAACTCGTAGACACCACATGCGCAGGGTGCAATCTTTATTCTCTATACCACATACGTTGCCCCATTTTTGCTTGTTTTGGAATGGAAACATGAATATGGTTCGTAATCCAATAAGGAACTCATTTTGAGTCATCAAAGCGAGTATGACTGACAGAACTTGCGTCAATCGTGTGAGATGTGGAACACGTATAGGAATACTCATAGCTGTTCCGAAAAATTCCGTTTGCGTTTGCTCGTAGATGATGCTACTTGCTAGAATGATTTGGATGGAAAAGGAGAGAATTCCAAGAAACCACTCTAACGATAATGCTTCCGTCATCATCATGATAGCATACAAGTCCTCTTCCAATGTGTCTTTTGAGCCTGAGCTCGTGATACCTGTTAGAACTGTATTGCTTGATTTTGATCGTTTCCTTTGAGTCCTTTTTTGTTCGTTTGGTGCAGGAACATCTTGATGATTTGGCACAAGATGAACCACTTCCGATTGTTCTCGGAAATAGCTAATCATATAATCTTGGAAACTTTGATTTTGTGTCAGCTGATGCACAAAACGCTCCATATCGTCTGCTGAGAACAAGTCTTGTTTTGGATTTTCGTCATCTTTCTCCTGTTGGAAGAGTGAAAACCACATATTTATCTATAGCCAAAACGCTTGATTTCGGTGACTGTTTCGTTTCGATGGAGATGAATTACCAATCTTCTGGAGGATCCGAATGGTGTGAGGTATGGCTGCGGGGCTGCTTTGAAAAAATCGTGTATCAAAATGAAACTTCCAGAATTTTGATACAGTATTGTCATCGAATACGATCGTCATACTACTTTTTGATTTAGATACGATCGTCTCACTACTATTTGATTTCGAGAATTAAGTTCTAATTAGGCAGAAACAGAGCAACAGCAGTTAGTGGATGTTTAAACAGCAATGACAGCATCAGGACGCACAAACGTTACGTTTCAACATTGTCGTTGTGAAAATAGAGTGTGGAACTAGTAGTGTTATAGGATATTTTAAGACTAAAATTCTTACAAAATACTTACGTCGTAAATTCATAAAGGAAGGAAAACAAAAAAGTAGAGTGTTAAGGAATTTTATGACGCGATGGTTATCCAATCGAATACTTAGACCTAAGAGGAAATCCTATTTATTCACTCGTGCGTCTATGTGATTGACGAATATCTTTTATGTATGGAACTTAGTTAGATAATATGACCAACATTACTTAGATCTGTTACGGACGATGTTAGTGCACCTAGGGACGAATATAGATCACTTCTTGAACACATAAGGAACAGGTTCCGTTCGATATCGTCGTTCGAGAAAGCAGTCGTGAATCTTGAAGCTGCACAACAAGGAGGGTGTGGCAGTCGTGGTACGCCAATGGTATGGGAGGATGGAGTGTGATAAAGGAACCTCTCACCAAGTTAACATTGGAATGATCGAAAACGTGAAAACGTGAAAAAGTTGCCTATTCCAATCCTTCCAAAGAAAACGCTTCGTCTCCGAGAGTCTACCCATCCCCATCATGGTGATCTGTCGGTCCGCCGGGCTGGAACCCGTCGTACGTATATTATATACTGTTTGTGGTGGGGTTCCCTATTCATTATCGAAGGTACACCACCGACTACGACGTACTACATGGTACACCATTCGAGAGTTCCATAGACGACTGACATTTTTATAAATCCACAGGATCTATATATTCCATCTAAGTACTATAGGGCAACTACGACATACAAACTACGAATCCTCCTAAGAAGTAAACTACATAGACCGTCATCCTCGGATAGAACGGACTCGAATTCCTCCTTCTGCCACGAACAACATTATTAGTATTTTGAATTTCGTCTCGTGCTCCCACCTGATCCTCCGCATGAGTGACACTCCCCCCACAACAAACTCCACCAACTCCACGAATCCTCCAACCACTCCAAATCCCAACTATACCCAAAATGACTTGACCGATCTTGTCAAAGCCATCAAATTCGCCTATCCCGATTATGGAATCCGCAAAGTCCATCGAGAAATCATTGAGGTAGCCTCCCAACACGAAACCAGTTTGCAACAGGTTAAATTAGGAACGATTAAAACCATTTGGAAAAAAGCAGATCTTTCCTCTTCGTCTCCTACTACTTCGAAACGGACTTCCAACGATAATTCTCTCTCCTCCTTCCCCACGAATCCTTCCTCTTCGTCGGACGAGGATTCCATTTTGAAATTGTACACGGTCGGAGATGGATCTATATTGCAACCTCTCACAAAACGATACGACGATATGAAATTAGTATTGGATGCCCA
>Ga0209092_10001300_pt1 | contig 24760 bp, 20 predicted proteins | sample FraStrMetagenome_FD_187446 | JGI IMG/M metagenome (GOLD analysis project Ga0209092, IMG submission 187446) | Marine eukaryotic phytoplankton communities from Arctic Ocean - Fram Strait ARC3M Metagenome (SPAdes) (version 2) | ecosystem: Environmental > Aquatic > Marine > Oceanic | place: Fram... | reverse complement strand
TACACCGAGAAGAAAGATTATCGAGATGCCAGCCCCCAATCCTGCCAATACCATCTTCTCTGCTTATTGGCTGATGGGAATATGAGTACATTGTACATTGTACATTGTACATTGTATTTATACACGTGCTCTTCAAATATCAGAGGATGGTTGAATTATTGATGTGAACGAGTTCGTATCTACAAAACATACAAAAATCAACAGAGGAATAATGCTTTACATGTTAGTCTTTTTCATTTGAATAATTTTGTTGACGGAAAAGTTGTCCCATGCAACACATGTGCAGCTCAAAATAGAATGGTATGCTATTTTCTTGAGTTGCTTTGGAGAGATAAAGATGTATATTATTAGAAGATTCGGAAATGGCTGGTAGGAAAGATACGAAACGTAAGGGAAATAGCCATGATCCATGAGTAGAGGGATATAGCTTCAGGCTGTTCTTGTCAAGATGAGGGATAAACTGAGCAGGATATATTTTTAAAATGACAATGGAGTCGAGATGACTTTCTATACTAAGGTTGATTTTTCATTCGTCATTGGTGTTATCAAAGCTTTTTCACGAAAAGGGAAAACCACATCCTCGTAACACCCATGATGAATGAACGAATGGTGATTGCGTAATGAGATGTCCCTTTATAATATATTCTGGACTCTTCTTTTCATGATAAATCAGACAATGAACCTTTGTGAAAGAGTCCACCCTGTACTGTAACAAAAACATTTGTACCATGATCTTTCGTGGGTTTACCACATAACCAAGTCCATCGCATGTCCTATGTTTTTGATTTGCATTTTTTTCATATTCGAATGAACAAAAGCATTAGATGTGACATTATCCGTTTTTAATGTAATGGGGTTATGGGTGTGGCCTAATCATTGAGTGTGTGCATAATGTCGATGGCTTGCTGGGCATTGTAAATAAGTCCTGCCTTTTCCGATTCTGCTACTGATGTTACAACTGATCGAATGATGTTCCACGTTATAAGTGCGGTCCCATTAATATCTTTCATAGTTGTAAGGTCTAACTTACCCTGCGAAAGGAACGAAAGGATTTTCCGATATTGGCACATGCGCCCAACGCCTAAGCCTGACTGTTTTGGAGTTGTAGGATAGATTGATATAACTGCATTTAATAAAGTTTTGAACTTCGATTTTTCTTATTGTTTTACGAAATTGTTACTGAAATGAAATGCGTCACTTGATCGATTCGAAATTGGCGCATTCGAAATTCTTTTAATTGCACCACAAAAACTCTTAACGCCATAATGGGGGATTAAGATGACGCGTATTATATGTTTCGATATCATATAACAATTGTTACTACTCCTCTTTCGAACCAGTAACTGATGAAGAGGAATGTACATTTTTATTTTGGCCATTTTGACGCAAGGTTATGCGAACCTTTACTGAAGACAGACTGAAAAGAATTCTGAAGACAGGAGGATACATCATACACACAACAACTCGCGCATTCGTAGAGGTGTCAGGGGAGGGATGGCACATACTACATGTACAATGTACATGCACATGGCGCATCGACTGTCAGGAAGAGAACTCCAGATGGCGGCTGACTAATGACTACGACGCGAGCGACATCACTCACATACACTATTCGTAGTAGGGAGGTCAAAACACACCCTCTCAGGACTCAGGATACTCTCTCTCTCTCTAAAGATAAAGAGACCTCTGTACTTAACGACGAGTTCCGCACCTCTGATACTCTCTCTAAAATACACAAGTACAATGTACATACAATTTTCATCTCAATTTAGAAATTCCACAATTTCAAGCTATAGCATCCATCAGCGAATATATACATACATAAAGATATACACGTCCTATCATCTATTCGGTGAATACATTGAATTACCCACATAAGCGTTTCTTCCCGCACATTCAATAACACCTTTCTCACATTTTGATAAGTTTGTGAGGAAATCCTTGACGAAACACGATAGCATCATTTATATCGCAGACATTACAAACATTGTTGAGTGGCATTTCCAGCACAAGCAGAGACAGATAGAGATCATCCAATTCCTTTAACGTTACCAGACAGACGATAAGATCCGTTCACATTGTCATTCATCGTACCATCCGTCAGTCAGTCAGTCAGCCAACTCAACTTCATCCAATCGATTGTACAATTATGAAAATATCACCAGCAGCACTGGCATACATTTCCCTCGTACTAGCTCCAGCTACTACGAATGGGTTTACCTTTGCACCTCGCAGGAGCTTCAGTGCAAGTAACAAGCTAGTCGTTCTCCACAGCAGCAGTAGCAGCGGCGGCGGGGGTGGTAGCAATGATCCATCTTCTGGAAGTAGCAGTCGTCTCGATAGTCTCAGTGGCCAGTATGGTTTCAGCGTCCCGAAATTTGATCAATTCTCGACGGAGGAACGTATTTCGGATGATACGTCGCAATCGTTAAGTACGAGTGAACGAACTGAAAATCTTACGGCGATTCGTAATTTGCACAAGGTGGAAATTGAGGATGCCAAGCGTTATTCGAATTATGAGGGGTATGTTAAGGGTCGCAAGAAGCTCAAGGAACGTCGGGCGGCTGATCCGTGGTTTGCCATTAACGATGCGCTGCGTAAGGCGACGACGTTGGGGGATGACGAGGAAGCAGCGCGATTAGCAAAGCTTGTGGATAAAGTAGGTGGTCCGCCAAGTGGTGTGAAGATGGAGAGTGGTAAACCATATGCCACCTTTGATGAGGTGTACGACATACCCGTCAGTCCCGAAAGAATCGAAATGCAAATCAAGCGAGAACGTGCCAAGAAAAATCGTGTCATTTGGGAACAGAGCATGAAACGTCGAGAGGAGGCTGAGAAACGGATGGAAGATGAATGGGGTGATCCGTATGAGAGCGAGGAGATGCAGAAGAAGAAGGAACGCAGTATGAGGTTTTTGTATGCCAAGTTGGAAGAACGCAGGAAGAAGGAGGCAGAGAAGTTGAAGAAAATGTCAGAGGAAATGAAGTCTAAAGGATATGGCGCGTCCTCCAGTACTAGCAGCACCACCGACGGTGATACACCTTTGGATCGTGCGTTAGCTGCTGCCAAGAGAGCAGCTGCTGAAGCCAAAGCGAAACGGGAAGGAAAAGTTATCGAAGGAGCTAGTAGTAGCACTACCGAGAAGGAAGGAGTTGATGCGAAAGCTGATTCCGCAAAGGCTGACCCAAATCGTATCCCCGGTGACAGCGACATTGCAAAGGGGGAGTTAGAAGCTAATGTTGTTGTCGAGGAAAGCAGTGAAATGAGCACCAATGGCCTTCGTGTTGAAGTAAAGAGTAGCTACAATGACGGACAGTCTGATGCGGCCATGCGCAAACATTGCTTTAACTACACCGTCAAAATCACTAACGAGAGTGATACTGATACCATTCAGTTAGTATCGAGGAGATTCGAGATACAGACTGTTGGAAGTAAAACGAAAGATGTCGTGCAAGGTGCTGGAGTTACTGGCAAGACTCCCACATTGGAACCTGGTGAGACTTTTGAGTACACAAGCACAGCTCCACTCAACGTGCGACCGATCAGTACTACTCCAGTAGCGGCCAGGATGAATGGTGCCTACTCGTTCGTCATTCTCGGGCCGGACAAGAAACCGCTCAGCGAGCAAACATTGTCTGCAAAACTTGGCACTTTCCATTTTATTTTCCCCGAGAATCAACGTGTGAAGCCTGTTACGGAAGAAGGTAAACAACCAGTAGAGAGTAAGCCTGATTCGGTGTCCACACCTACCGCGTCGACGGTCGAAAGCACGTCACCCACAATTCCTGGCGATGACGATATCGCAGCTGGAACTGTGAAGGACTATAAAGATTCGAGTGATGCAATTTCGGAGGGCGTTCGAGTGGCGGTTACATCCGAGTATCGTAAGTCTGCGCAATGTTTTCTTGTGGATTTCTAGGCTTGTCTCACTCTTCCTTACAAATTATGTTTCAGGGAAAGATCGCTCTAATGTAGAGCAAAACAAGTTATGTTTTGCATACAATGTAAGAATCACCAACGAATCTGTCGGTAATACCGTGCAACTGGTAAGCCGCCGATTTGAAATCCAGACCATTGGATCCAAAAGTAAAGACGTCGTTCAGGGTCCGGGTGTAACTGGTCGTCAGCCTATTTTGAAGCCCGGTGAGTCATTCGAGTACACGTCTACAGCCCCATTGAACGTGAACTTGATGGAAAATGTACCTATTGCTGCACGTATGGCAGGTGATTACTCCTTTGTTGTGCTGAACGAGGATGGTAGCCCTCTGAGTAGTACTCCACTAAAGGCGAAACTGGAACCGTTTCATTTCATTGTTCCTGAAGAAGATTAATTATCTAAGAGCGATCAGAATAGCAACGTTACATACGCATCAGAAGGATTTTCAAGAATTTTGCAGAGAGGTGGGCGATAGAAGGTGAATAGAGAATTAAGAACCAAGCTGAATATGACACGTGCCTAATAACCACTTGTGTTTTATTATTATCCACGGAATAATGCTTGTGGACTGTTTCATAAATTAGGACAATCTTTTCTCTATTTTTCATGAGATTCAAACAAATGTTTTGTCGAATGTAGTGCGTTACGTACCACACATCTTTCAATGCTTGTGCAATTACGTGGTTTCTGATAGGATATAAAGGTCCCTGTTCTATCGGGATAATGTTGTGTTTGGTAAGAGATTTGGAAAAGGAAGACAGAATCTTCCAATATGTTCCTGTGTGCACTTCTTTGGAGCTCACAAGTTTTGACTTGGTTAATCCCTTTGTCAATAAAAAGTGTAACTCATTTATGACGTAATTTATAACTTCTAATTGTATCTCACCGAATACTCCTCGCCGTCATCATTAGCATTCAAATACTGCCTGACGATCACACCCACTAGATTAACTAATTTTGTAAACAAACTTATAGGATAGAATCGTAAATGTTTTAAAGTTGCAACGTTTCACCCAACAAATCTTCTCCAAATTGTACACACTCCTTTGCCACTCGCGCAACATCCTCATTCTCATCTTCCAATAGCTCACTTAGAACTGGCAAACATTCAGGTAAAAGAATCATATACTCTTCACCAAGCGTTTGCAAAATCGAAAACAGAGTATTGATTCCTGCCCTCCTAACTTCCGCGCGTGAGTCATGACTACATGCATTAAGTATAGCATGGTTCAGAGGCTTCCATAATTGTTCGTTTCCTGCAGCTGCAGCCAAAGCATTGATGCAACCATTAACATTCCCGTAGTCAAGAGTGGATCTCCCTTGAACAAGTTTTTCAAAGGCAGAAAATTTAGAGCCATCCTTTTCAGAATTCAAGGGAAATGATGATGGCACTCTACAAAGAAAGAGTTTACATAAAGGTTGTAATATTTGTTGATAACGCTGTGAGTCGTTGGCGCGAATCCATTCGCCTCCACTGTGGGCATCCGCTTTCAGTCCTAATTCAAGAGCTAGCAGAAGTGGTTGCAAAGGTCTAAGGTCTTCCAGATCGGAGCCCTCGATGATGTTTCTAGAAACTCTTCTGCGCTTACTCCCGTCTTTATTCCGTTGCTTTGGTTCATGTAACTTCCGCAAAGAAAAGTTCTTCAAGAAAGTTGATTTCATGAGAATTCATTACAAGGTATTGCAGGAAAAATTGCACTTACCAATTCCTCAACAATATCTCCTACAACGCTGCTCATGCAAGGGAGGAACAAAGATCGAAGTTCTCTACACAATACTGCAGTCATACTCCAGAAAGCATAACGTCGAATAGATGATGTTTTTGTTTCTCCGTCGATCTCCTTCACAATGTCTCCCCTCCACTCCCTAAGTCTTGAAAAAAGAGGACGCAATTGAGCTTCTGATATTTTCATGACTATTGAGAGTAAAGTTTCTGTAGCATCTTCAAGAAGTCCGAATCTTCCATCTCCTTCAAAACCAAAGCAAACTAGAATAACATCTAAGCTATCAATCAACATAGATGAAATGTCATTGCTGGACGCGTTAGCTATGCACTCAGCCATAATTTGTAATGACACTCTAGCTTCACCACATAAGTCGGATCCACTTTCGAGACACTTTTTGGCAATCCTTCCAGCCGTTGGCAGAAGTAAACGCACGGGTACATTTCTCGAAATTATCTTGTCAAATCTTTGAGAAAGTGATGACATACTCCGAACTCTAAGTGAACACGAAAGCAGAGCTACAGGAGAAAGCATTGATTCCAAGTGAGGTCCGAGAAATTGTGGTAATGAGTCAACAATTATAATGAATGCACGAAGTACTGCCTTCTGTAGAACTTCCATCACAGCACGACTTTCTTCAGAATGATTAGAGGTAATCTTGAAATAAGCATTTGCTGGTTTAAGAGACGATAACAAGATTTCAACCAATTCCCCAAGGATTGGCAGGGCCCGCATCTTGACGATAGACAGAAGGGTTGCAAGCGTTAGCGAAGAAGTGCTTAGCAAATGTCGAACAGCGTCAGCATCACTAGCATTGCTGGTATCCTCAATATGTTTCAAATTTTCGGTCATGCATACGCAAATAGATTTCAGACATGGAACTAGACCTGACGATTCTTCCATTAACATGTCTCTTTCTCTACTTCCAAATAAATGACCAGCTATCTGTTCAACGGCAACAAGTACTGCCTGGTGCAACACCATGGAACGACGCCTTTTTTTGAGTGAAAAGTCTCTTTTCTCATCCATTCCTTTGTCATTCAGCAATGCAATAAGATCTGGAATTACGTCCAAGAACAAAGTTCCTTCCGAAGATGGTAATTGTTCGATGTATGTCACTCTTTCACCCAACAGGCGCAATGCTCTACGTTGTAAACCGACATGTCCATCTTTTTCCTTAAGCAATGAGAGTACCGAAGCTAAGAAGTGTGGAATAGGAAGAATTGATTGGACTTGGTTGAGGCATTCCTGCGTTGTTCGAAAAAGCTGGTTCCAAAATTTCATTGTAACCACGTCGAGTTCATTATTAGAGCTAAAGTCCAGGATATCTGCATGAAACTGCATCAAATGCTGCCACAACTGCAATCCGAGTGTGTTTGTCTTTGTTCGACCTTTGATCACTCGTAATGCAGCGCTAGTCTTTAGACTCTCCACCAATAAACTCATTAAATCTGTGACAGTTAACATTGCCGAAAGCGACGTATCGGCATCGTGAACAGAAAGAACAGCACTTTCCCTTGGACCATGCTTTGCAATTGCAACTAAATCATTGAAAGATAGCGAAAACGATTTCTTCGAGAGCTGATTAACATCAACGGTACCTTTTTTTGCAATAAAGTGAGAAATTTTCGAAGCATAATCGAGGACATTGAGAATAATAAGAAGAATATTATCCAGTACTAATAAAGATTCGAGAGCGACCTCTTCATGAGTCAACTTTTCATTGTATTCTGTCGACTCGTCTCTTTCACGTTCTGAAAACGATTTTGTAAGGTAGCATGCATTGGCCAGTATTGAAGTAACAAGTGATGCACACGCTTCGGCTCCTCCGACATTCATGGATTCAAACGCCGACGATAGAAAAACAAAAAACTTTAGCTGATTTTGATTATTTCTCAATTCATTTGATTCCTTCAAAATCATCATCAACAAGTCGCGAAATGAAAGACTGGACAAACCAGCATTCTCACAAAAGACAGGGACTAATGCAAACAACGACTCTTTTGTCACTTTCTCTCGAAAAGAAAGAGCGTCATCATCGAATTCCTCAAAATTCATTGAGGCTGTGAGGTGAATAAGACGAGAAATTGCAGACATTAGAGACGGAACGACAGTTTTTGGAGATTTGGTACAAATCAAAGCTAAAAGGGATATGGTAAGTTCTTTTGCTCGAGCAGAAGCGAGAGGTTGAATCGAGGACGAATCAGAACCAAGTAGTTTAACAAGAAGGTCAGCAAAGTTAGAGAACTTGCAAACGTCTTTCTCTGGTCTCTTTTTCGACTTTTGGCGTGAAGATTTGGTCTCCTGAAATTCGATCGGAAAAGTTTCTGCTGTTGCGTGTAAAGCTTTCAGAGTACAAACACGCGAATACTCTACGCCGCCAACATCAGACATTTCCTTGGACGACATTTCGGAAAGATGTATGAACATTTGCTCAAATAGTTCACTATTATTTTCCTTTGCTCTGGAAGAAGATACACGTGATCTCATACAGTCTGCAATAATCGTGAACGCCAAAAGCCATTTCGACCTAGACAAGTCCATATTTCTTACAGAGTGAACCAATTGCACAAGTTCATTTGAACTTGTAGGAAGTTGCATCATTATTTGATCGATATAATCATTGCTGGGTGACTGTAAAACATCATGTTAGCATGGACCTTTCTTCTAATTTTTAATAAGTAACTTACCTTGAGACGGATTCTAACCAGATGCTTCAGAATTAAACATTTCGTGTCGACATTAAGCTGCGAGTAAACATGTGTTATCCACGATGGGCTTCCAACGACTATTTGTAATACTGAATTTTGTACGGAATCATCCACGAATTCAGCCGATAAGCACTTTATCAAGGCAGTAACCATACTTGATGGATACGGGTTCAAGAAGAGAGATTCATCTGTACCTAAAGAATAAGATCTAGATCGATACATATTGCTAGGACCACTCAAAAACGATACAGAAGTCGCCCCGTTTGATTTTGCGCCTTTCATGATTTTCACAATACTTTCAATGAGCATTAACGCAGAGCCTCCTCCGAGAAATTGTTCTCGTTTGCTGATTATCGTCGACCCTTTTTCAAAGGAAAACGCTTCGAACATATCTTTGGCAGCTCCGTTCCATATGTCTAGCAACGGAAATGCTTCTTCGCCAGCTAGTTCCATAGCAGCAAACATAGAAATAATTGCTGAACAAGACGTTTCAGTTGGAAATACTGTGTCTTCATGAGAATAACCCAATGCATGGTCACGGCATTGTTGAAGGAGAATAGAAACCAAAGAAGTGAAACTTTTCAACTGTTTTTTTGCTTCAAGGAGGAAACGCGGAAGAGCACTTCGCCCATCCATCTCCAAGTCAGTTTGGTAATTTTCCATTAGAAATCTATATAAATCCAAAATCGGACTTTTTGGTGTTGACTTGTGATTGTTGTAAATTTCTCTTACATATGAAAGAGCACCCATTCGAACAATTTCCTTATCACTACCAACCATTACAAGGGAATAAAGTAGCCCAAGTGTTAGATTTGAATCGGCGACAACTTTTTTTGATACAATATCCATTATCCGGGAAATGGCGCGATGATCTGACGATCTGTATGCTACTCCCATAAAGAAAGGAATCGGAGGGGTATTTAGATTTTCACTGATTGTTAATATACTTGGTGTGCACACTTTCTCGAAAATAAAGCTGCTCTCAACGCAAATTAATCTTGTCACAAAGTCCTCTACCGAATGAAGATTTTTCGACGCTGTAGTGCAAAGTAATTCCAAGCACTCCAACATCTCTGACGCTTCGTTCTTTCTGCAGCTTACATTTGGCGTAGACTTCTTGTCACTGTAGGTTTCTGCTAATTTCAGTGCAATAGCCATGGATCGCTGTATAGTCTCGTCTGAAAGAAGCTTTGGTGTTTTTTTGAGTGCGCTAGAACACGAGGCGAGCGCCAAAAATGAAGCCCTCCTTTCAATGGTTAACATGATATCATGTGACGCGTGGATAAAATCAATAACTGACGAAAACGAAGAAGTCAAACAAAGTAACTCAATTTTGTTTCGAACATCATCTTCCTGCGATATTCCCAGCAAATGACTAAGAACTTTGGCAGAAAGTAGGGATATTTTATTTATACTTGTTCCTTGTGGAACCGTACAACATATGTCAGGCTTTATCTCGTATATATGTGACAACACTACAACAACCAATGACTTCCAGGATCGACCATAGTCGTAATCTGATGGTTTTATTGACGCGCAAAGTTCAAGCAATTCGCATAATAGTTCTTCCTGGGTACTGCCTACGTAGCCAAGGTTGAAAATACTCCACTTTCTTAGGGCGCGATTCAGATCTTTCGGTGTCGGTTTGTCAAAACGATCGAACTCACAGGACAACTGGCGAAATGCTTTACAAGACGCTAAGGAGACATCTATATCGTCATCGACAATAATTCTTCTCATTAACGCCTTCGCCAAAGAATCACCCTTGTTTTTTCGATCGCCAATACCCTTTTCTGGATCCTCCCGCACCTCCTTCATTACCTTATCGACGGCAGAAAGCCTGATGCTCGAATCGGCACTTTCCAAGCCGATTCGAGATGGCAGTAAGGATGAAAAATCATCCTTACTTGGCAAATTACCAGGCAGATGTAAAAGTAAACCAAGTCGTTCCATAGATACCTTATCTTTCGATATCTCGGATAAAATGTTAGCGATTGTGGAATCACACCCAGATGCATCTACTGTCATGATAGCGGCAACAACTGTGCGATAGTTCTCAACAACATTTTGTGTAAATTCATTATTAATGAATTTTCGAATTATAAGTTGCAACAAAGGAAGCGACAGTCCTGACTTCCCTGACCAAAACCTTAAAACACTAGGCTCTTTTGCCTGTAATTATTAATAAGTGAATGTAAATTTGACAGATTCATACTCTTGAGCCAAAACATCGCGAATTTCCTAACTTACCAATGCTTCTATCATGTTTGCACCACTTCGCTTCCCCTCCAACTTGCAAGACAAATGTTTTACACATGAAGCAGTAAATGCGGCCAAGAAACGAAACAAGTCAACATCGTTAGAATTGTCACTAGAAAGATGAGATATCGTCGGAATGAATAATCGGTGTCGACATAGCAAAAGCAAGGTTTTACGAGGTACAACGCAGCCAACACTTTCCTCAGCAAGCTCCAATGCAGAAAAAGACTCTTCATCATCTTTATCTCTTCTTCCTCGTAACAAAATATTTATCACTGTGAGTATCGAATCCGTACAGGTTTCAAGTGCTTCCATAGTATCACCACTACTCTCGCTTTCAAAGCGTTTGTCCATTGCAATAGAACCTTTGATGATTATACCGGTAAGAACTTCTTTCACTTTAGGAGTTAGTACGCAACTCTCTGCTAAGGCAGCACTAAGTAAATACCCGAAAAGTCTATATTCGAAGCACGCTTCACCCAAAACATGACCATCATCAATGGAACATTCGTTTTCATCACTTACTCTACTTATGACTTTGAAAATCATCCCCTTATCTACTACATTATCACACGAAGAAGAAATATATGGCAACACGCTACGGACGGTTTCCTCTCGCAGAGAGGACCCGTTATTGGACGTAACTTGTGAGTCAAACGACTCCACTGCAAAAAGAAGCAATTAATCATTAAATACAGGCTACATTTATAATAAAAACATACTGCGAACATACCAACAACTGCAGCTACAAACGAAAAAATACGTGCTATACCATCACGTAATTTAGGGGATGACAATAGTTCTTCTCCCGAAGTTGAATGAATCACTTCCAAGGCATGAGCGCGAGCTGCATTCTTGGCCAAATCAAGAAATAATCGCAAAAGGGAGTCATCTTTCGCAACTTGTTTTGCTAGAAGACTTCGTTCCACTTTTGGAACAGACGAACTCGCATCCTTTTTATGAACAGCGTAGGGTCGAAGAAACAAGAAGACGGACGCTGCAACATCCGCCAAATCGATAAGTTGCAGAATTTTAAGGAAAAACGGGGCTTCATGATAAGGTAGCATTCTCGAAATTAATGCAGAAGCCGTATTACGCCTTGCGTGGATCTCATATCGACGTATCAAAAATTCGAGCACATGTAAGGCATGAACGGAAGTATTGCTTCCAGGGTCACAACATGTCGATATCAGATTTAGCAAATGAAGCAAATACTCATCGAGCTCTTCATTTTGTAGCTTAGTTCGATGCCGTCTTTCCGTTTGTACGTCATTATTTACCAACTTCGCCTTAAGTGCATTGAACGTTTCATTCCCAGTCAATTCACTCAAATTCGAAAGTGCGTCTGCGCAATTCGTCGCAAGGGATATTATCGGTACATCAGCTGCTTCTCGAGGCGACATAAGAATAGAGGGCTTAGAACTGGCGTTATTTCCGGATAAAGCATGTCCATGTATGCTAGAAAACCCATGCCCCCTACCCATTAGGGCACTTCCCGTCGACTTCGACGAAGCATACTTTAAATTGTTGATTGAAGCCAACTGCGATTCTAAATTGGAGAGAGACATGGTAACGACGACGAAGAATCCTACTTTTCAATCAGCTTAACCTTCGGTTAATTCTTCGATTCAAATCGTCCTTTCATAAAACTTCGACGGAAATGAAACTTAATTGTGTCTCTCCTTTTATAGAGATGACTTCTCTGTTTGATTTCCTTTTCAAATCCTGTTTTCTTCTTTTTCGATATGTCTATGTGTGTAAAAATCAATGGATGTCATTATCAAAATTCGTCTGTAGTCAATAATGCGAATTCTTGGAAAAGAAACCTACTCCTACGTATCATAACTATATAGAGTAGATTAAAATAGTACAAAAGTGCTATCATCGACCCCTCTACCTTTACCCCTCTTGAGCAGCAGGCTTAAAACAATTTTCGCTACACAGATCATCAATTTTCCGTACTTCCACTGTACTAGCTTTGTTACAATCGTTTACTGGCCCGTTGTTCTCAGAGAAGTGCGACGTGATGTTCCAACCCGAGCAAACGACCAATCTACCTCATAACCCTAACCGTAACCCCTAACCCTACACCTGCCTTCTTCTTCGGATGAATTGTTTTGAAAAATGTTTTAAGCTTCGATCGTGCTCCTTTGCGGCTTCCAAATTGAATAGTTTATGTTTATTTGCTTTTTCCATGGTTGAAAGGGGAGGTATTTGTAGAGAGGACTGATTATTGGTTGAAGGGGGTGTGAAGGCGAAATCTTAAAGATTTTTTTGCGCGTTATCTTTGGAAAAGTGATTAACTAGTTTTGAATACTAGCCTTGTTGTGGGACAAAAATGGCCAATTTTCTTAAATACAGGTGTATCAGTTTTTTAAGCTCAAGCAAATTAAGCAAGCTTGAAAAAAAGTGCCATATCTCAAGAAGTTTTCACTTTTGAACTTTGGAAATTTTTTGTCGAAGTCTTCTCAACGAGAGCTTCCATTTGATCTATCAAAATCGATAATTCGACAAAATTGGGGATGAATGGATTACAGCGCTCGTTGCTGCTGCCCATCCGATTGTTGAACGTTGCTTCTTTTTGTGGCCTTGTTTTGTGCGATTGTAGGTTGCACTATTGTGCCATGGATTTTTTGTGATGCCATGGGACCAGCAATAAGTTACATCTTCTCCGTTGACTTTGCCTTGGAAGAGTGGAGGATTGCGTTTTGTTCTTTTTTTGGTGTTGGCTTCCGTGACTTTGGAGGGGATGTTGTTGTTAAAACCTCCTAACTGTTACAAACCGTTGCAGGTTAAAAACCGTTGGAAGTTCCACTCTAACCAGTCCCTTAACAAATCAAGCTTGACACACACATGGCATCAACTCATAAATATAATCAAGATTCGTAATTAATTTTAGAGTTTCAACAGTTGATTATATTATCACCGGTCCAAGCACCACTACCAATAGCCCAAGAGCTCCCACCATCATATCTAATTACCAACGAACTACCATCATCCAGTCATCACCATGAGCTACGCCAAAATGAATTCCACCTACATCGAAATAATGTTCGAAATCAATCCCAATGACATGCCGAACATGTCATCCGTCGAAGGAGGCAGATCCACCTTCACCACCATCTACAAATTTCAGAAAGCTTTAAATTCCCAAGCCCTTTCCATCCCAAGCACAAACAACCCCGACCTAGGCTTTTTAGGTGAAGTAATTCCTGCAACTCAATATACTGAACTCAACAAGAACATCGCCCATGTAGTCCCACAAAATCCAGGTATTGCTCCGACATTCACTCCCGATGCAACACAATTCCAAATCAATGAAGCAATCAGGTTAGACGGCATCTCCACCAATGAATATCATATTTTTCGCAATGTCCGCAGAACCCTCCGAAACATGATAATAAACAGCATCGAAGAAAAGTACATCTCAGCCCTTTGTCACCCTATCACTCGATTTAACACATGTACTCCCCTCGACCTCATGGAACACATCTGGAACATCTACGGCAACATCACGACATTAGACCTCACAGTCAACGAAGAACGCATGTACGAAAACTGGAACCCACCTACACCAATCAAAACCCTTTACAAGCAACTCATTGACGGGCAACAGTTTGCAACGCAAGGAGGCGAAACGATTCACGACTCGCAATTAGTACGCAAAGGCTACGAAATAATTTGAAGAACTGGCTTATTCACAGAGGACTGTAAAGAATGGAGGAAAATACCCGAAAATGAACAAACATTTGACAATTTCAAACAATTCTTCACAGCTACCGATGGGTTTCATCAGTTGTCACCGATTTTCATCATTTCGGCCCTAATCTGTTCAATGGTGATTGTTGAATTTGCGGACTCATTTGTAAATGGTGCTAGTGGTAGTGAGCGGGGTTTCGTCGGGTTGCATCTATTAATGAAGGATGTTGTTTATATGGTTGTGCACAAGATCTTCGATGGTGTTGGAGCTGTAACCGGCACTTCCAGTTAATGGTATGTACTTTCGACGATCATCATCAGACGCTGAAAAAAATTGTTCGAAATTGTTCCGTGTTTGTTCAGCGCTGGGTTTTACCCCCATTCTTTGCAGTCTTGTGTGAATACGACTGTTATTTCAATGATTTTGTAATCTTTACGTACCAGCTGAGCGTTGTGGATGGTCCCGCCTCCTTGAGTCGGAGATTGATGTCCTTCTACGAGCAGCTCATAGCGTTTCGATTGGTGTAGCACGTATTCGTTGGCTGTAAGGTCTGATGATGTAATTTGGCCGTACATATTCCAGATATGTTGCATGATGTCAAGGGGAGTACGTGTATTGAAGCGGGTGATGGAATGATAAATGGAGGAAATATATTTTACTTCAATACTGTTGACAATCATGTTATGAAGGGCTATGCAGACGTTTCTAAAGATTTGATATTCATTGGAAGCAAGACTGCGTAACCTGGTAGCTTGTTTAATTTGACATTGTGTCGCAACGGGGTTGAATGCTGGAGCTAGACCTGGATTTGTTGGAACTACGTAGACGATGTCGTTGTTGAGTTCCATGTCGTGGTGGAATCTTTTCGTACTCGTAGCTTTGTTGCTAGCTTTACTTTCATAATGGAGCTAGAAGCTTCAGAGTCACACAATGCTCGGATCATGGTTGTCTTGGTCGTTACGAACAAAAAAGCGAAAATTCTCTTTAAATTACCGCAGGTATATAGTAGTATGACGGTAGAAACCGACGTGCTCGTCCAATTTTTTCCATTGTACGGTATGTACGTATGTACCGTCGTTAGTATAAAGACTATGTCATATCGACTTTCCTCTTGGTACGTCTTTGGGGGTATCTTCTGGTTCTATATCCACATCCATCCCAAGATTTTGGTCAAATCGCGAACTGTTTTCAGGATGATAAAGAACCACCCTAGGAATAGGAGGACTTGTCAAATCCTCCGTTAGCCCTTTAGCTTTGCTAGGAACGAGAGAAATAAGCGACGATGCATCGCTGTCGTCAGATATAGATGCATAGGAAGAGGCTGTGGATAAATCGCTCGATTTGGATTTAATTTCGGAATTTCGCTTCAATTTTTTCACTGTCGCTTTCTACAATTCTCCCATTTTTACACCTAATTAAAGAATGCTTGTTTTGGTTATAGTGAGTATTTTTATTTTAGAGGAGTGATTAGTTGTTGTGTTAAGAGGCAGGGAGTAGAAATGTTCGTGTAGTTTTTTAGTGTGAAATCGCCGAAAAAAAATTTTTGCGCGGCAGAAAAGGGTTAAACATAGCCGTTATAAATTACATTATTTAGAACTTGTTCTCGTCATCCGTCACCGTCACTGGTTTGGAAAATTATTTTGACCTACCCCGGTATGTTGTTTGAATTTTCAACGCTTGCATAAACAACAACCCACGCAGATATAGATAAACTGAAACCTAGATGACAGGAAGAACAAGAATATCGTTCTTAAACCTATGTGGCAGCGGATTGAGTTTATTGGAGCGTCTTTCTTTGGAGGAGGCCTTATTGAGACATGATTCATTACAGAGAAGTTGGGCAATCGTTGGATATCATGATCCGATTCGTGGTACTCCGAGCCGCATTCGACCAGTAATTGAAAGTAGTCTAGAATTTTCAGATCGAAGGTATTATCCTGGGTGCGCAATTGTACTGGGTTTGGGAGGTAAGCCAGATCAGCTTGTTAACTTACCTAAAGCGAAAGAAGACAATGTAATGATGATCAAGCGTTTCAGTGGTGGCGGAACTGTTGTCGTGGACCAGGACAGCTTATTAACCACGTTCATTGGTAGAAACAAACACTTTCCTGATCTAAAACCGTTCCCTAGAGACATAATGGACTGGTCTCTGCAATTTTTTAATCCTGCGTTTGATTTGATGAATAAGCATGTATATAGTAAAGGTAGCAGTGGAGGACGAAGAAATACGCTGGCGATGCAAGGTAATTCGTGCGGACTGAATGATATCAACTTAAACATGACGAACATAGAACTAAAACAGATCCCAAAATTTTATCTTCGTGAGAATGACTATGTCTTGGGAAGTAAGAAGATGGGAGGGAATGCTCAGTCTATTGTCAAGGGCGGCTTTTTGCACCATACGAGCTTTTTATGGGATTATGTTGACGATCACATGGAGTATTTGACACTTCCTTCGAAAAGGCCAAAATACCGCGGAAATAGGTCACATAATGATTTTCTAGTGAAGCTGAGCTCATATTATAAAGGATTAAATAAGAAAGTGCTTTTTGACCAACTGAGGGAAGCGACGTCAAACTCGCTCGAAATCGAAGAACTTCAACTGGAAGACGCCCTGTATGTTGTTGAAGACAAATTTGGAAGCCTCCAACAGTGGTTTGAAGGTGAATGTAGAACAAGAATAATTGATTACGAGCAAATACAATAAGAAGTTTCATCCAACTTTACTCTATACTACAGGAGGAACATTATCATTTATTTCTTTTTCTTTTTTCGTTTCGATCCTTTTTTCTTCATATGCTTCGAAGGTTTTTCATTTACATTATTTTTTGCCACTAAAAGACAAACTTGATTCATCTGCTCTTCTTCTCGTAACTTCCAGCCCTCTTCCATATTTTCCATTCTCTTCTGTGCCCGTTCTAGTCTTTGCATGTTAATCCATTCCTTTCTCTTTCTTATTTCTTCCTTTTCCTTCTCTTTTTCAATTTCCTTTTCTCTGCACTTTTCATTCTCCCGAGCCCTCATATTTTCTCTTTCCAAAAGTTCTTCATATAGTCTAAGGTTCTCTTTCATTTTTGCCCCAAAAGATTTTTCTTGATCTGAGGTAAACCCATTGTATCCTGTTTCAATGCACGTTATGAATTGATTTTGGCTATATCCTTTCAACAATAACTCCCCTGCCCGAGTACCTAGAGCGCAGTTCCACAAACCGACGTATCTAAGAGTAGAATTTACTTTAAGAGCATCTGAAAACATCTCCACAAAAGCAAGGCACTTTTCATACTTATTTACGTCAAGATTATTTGAGGCGAGATTTAGAAATTGTAGGCTTGTGTTTACTTTTAGAGCAAAAGAAATTTCTACAATTGATTTCATTCCAAGTTTATTTTCACCCAAATCAAGCTTTATGACAGATCGATTATTTTTCATAGCTCTACAAATGAAAGCTCCTGTTTCATCCGAAAGCAAAAGACCGCTCAAATCCAAGTGCTTTAATAGTGTATTATTCCATAACGCCTTTGCAAGTACCCTTCCTCCAATATGGTCGAGTGGCTCGATCCTGCAGGCAGATGAATTATCGTTTTGTGCTATGCTCTTAAAGAAAACAGATAACGAATAATTTTCTCGAATTTTTCCAAGCTCTTCATCTATTGATTCATTCATTTTCCTTGTCCTTGCCCTCGATTTAGCTAGTTTCAATTGTTCTTGACGCCTGCGAATGCTCTCCTGTTGCTTCGCCTCAATATAATGTTCATGTTCAGAATCAAAAGCTTCCTGAAGTACTTTAAAGTCATCAGCAAAACCGCTAAAACGAATTCCTCTTTTAGCACACTCGCACTGCAGTTCAGTTAGGGTTAGGGTCTTGGCATTAATTGGCTGGGCATCTATGTCTCTCAAGTCATTAATATCAATATTTGCAACGCTATAATCATCTTCCTTGTCATCAAACAAATCAATGAAATGAGAGTATCGTTCTTCACTAAATATTTCCCCAAAATCAGGAATACTCAACCTCATGCTTGCTCATAATTTCCTTTTTCGAAATTTGAGATCATGGAAAACTCTTCTTTTTTTCAAAAAAAAACTGATCATTACTAGAAAACAGAAAAGGAGACGAATAGAAATAGGCAGATTTTACTACGGTTACAAAATGTATATATTGCTAATGCAAAATATGCAAGAGGTAATCATCTCGTTTTGGCTAGTGATACTTTATTCTAGATATTGTTTTCTTATTTCCCAAAATGAATACCCGATTTGATAGCTTCTCCAATAAATATTTATCGTACAATTTGGAAAAAAAATTCTGTCGGATCAACGAATCAGTGTATCCTTACGTTACTCATGTACTTTCCTTCGATACCAGGTACTAAATTTTATATTCAAAATTGAAAGTACTACCAGTCACGCAGGTAATTGCCTACTGAAATGGTACTCGCATCTGCAGAGCACAGACATGTCAATATCCTTCTTGACTTTCAGATTGGAAAACATAAGAGACTCATCTTTACGTCTTTGGTTTTGGTCTTTTTCACGAGTAATCCAATTGTTTTGCTACCCCTATGAGGTCACAACAAGTTACGAAAGATTGGACATCATGTAATCATAGTCTTTTGAAACATATTCTAATCTAGCTTCACCGTCTCGCTTTTCTTCAGAGCCAACGCAACAACTCGCAAAACCTTTCATCGATATCAAAAAATTGGGTTGTGAAACGCACTTGAGAGGCTGCGATCATTCGGAATCAATGTCATTTTTCTTAAATTTCAAAAAGGATTTTGGCTTTGGTCACATCCTTTGTGTGATATCCTATCGCAAACACATTTGATAAATTTTCAAACACGCGCAATAACAAGAGCGGCGAATTCGTTCCTATAAATAGAGAATATACTTGCATAAACCTCCGTTAAGTTTCTGCGTTTAAGTAACACTAGCAGCTGATGAGGATTTCGTGGGGGCAACAATCATTTCTAGATCCGGCAGATGACGCCATTGTAGAAAGAACGTCTTGCGCCTTTGAAGAAAGTTTTGCAAGCCCTACCATTGGATTGCATGATATCGTGAAAGAAATGCGGAATCAACACCAACGCCTCTTCCTTGTCGGTTCAACTTTTATCATCATACTTGGTTCGGTACATTGTCCCCAACTATTAGAATGTTCTAAACTGTCGACAATGACTGACTGATTTATAGATGTGCACCGATGTTCCGGCTGAAGGTTGGTATTGCAATCGGCCTAGCAACAGAGGACGAAGAGTTGACTTTGGACTGCTCTATAACCACACCATTTCATTCCTTTGCTAGTTTATCGGATATCAAACTCTCGGATATTGAAATATTGGTAACATTCTAGGTGTGGAAACCCGCTGAACAATCCATCAAATCTGTCATCAATGCCTTATTCCAGCAACAAATCCGTGTCATTAGATTTCAAATTCGCATTTACCTCAGTTTTCCGACATTCGATCCCCGAGACATGCATCATCCAAAAACTGAACATAAACAGGAGTCGTCTCTCCCAAACATCCGCCGTGACATTGAAAAATACTCTATCTCGTTGCACAGAAACGTCCCAACAAAATTTGAATCTGTCCGGCCATGATGAAACCTATTTTAAATCATCAAATGTTATCCTCGAATTCTCCACCGCCCAATAACAGTAATATACTGCGTGAACATTTTCTATAATCTGCCCGAATTTGTCCACTTCCATTTCATGTACATAAATACAAAATCACCAATTTCAGACTTTTTTCAAGTTAATTTGTCGTATGCTTTCTTTCGCGACCGTCATTTCAATTTGAAACAGAGTCGCAACAGTTTGTCAACACTATTGATAGGAACGAGTCCTGATAGAAGATCGTTTTGGAAATGAGGATTTTTGGTGAGAACTCTCCGTTAAGGAAGCCAAGGGATCGCCGAATAAATGGCGATAGGTATCTGTAAAAACTATCTGTATTCTTTCATCAACGGACTTTCTACCTTTTTTCATCCTTGTCCAAAACAAATATGGTGGGACAGATATATTATCGCTTCTTCTATCGCAGTGAAAGTCTCGTCTTACACCTGATTTCGAATCCTGTAGATTAAATCGGACGAGGACGTCGTTCGCACTGAACTTCATAGTCGGTAGTCGTCTAATACGAAATTTGCATAAATCATTAATATATGAACTTTGTATCTCTTTCATAATCAATGTTAGAACGTTTTCACGAATATTCTTTGAAATCGGTTCAACAAAGACATTATTTTTGATTGAACGAGTTATTGAAGGAGACTCCTTCGCGATGTACTTTTTTTGGGATGAAAGAATCTCAATCTTTTCGTTGATTCCTCTCCACTGACCAATTCCTTTGTTTACTTTCTTTAAAGCCTCTTTGCAATTTTTTGACGTATTTAGTTGCGACATCGTCCTACCTCTAAGAGCAATAGGTTTCATCTGCTTCATCTTACGCACTTTCTGTCGAACGTCTTCCTCAAATATCTTGCTTTGCCTAGCCCAAATCTTTCTTAAAATTTTCTGTTTTACCGACTTGCATACGAAATATGACCTCACCAGATTTTGCGCTTTCCGTATAGACAAAAGGTAACGTGATATAATCTTCTTGCCCGAGCTAAGTCGATTTCCTTGTTCTAACACAAAACGCAAAATACCAACGGCTCGCTTCTTTTTAAAAATTCTTACGGCAAGCTGAAATCGCCATTGAACGCGAGTGTATATGACAAAGAAGGAAGAAAGTCTTCTCCAAAAGTGACGCCTCCTTATCCGAATAAAGCAATACTGAATTTTTTTTGCAGCTTGAAACTCCCTCACGTCGATCAAATATCGTTCGCACCATTTCTTCTCAAATTTGACGAAAAACACAAGAAGCGTGAGGAGTTCTTTTCTCTGTACAAACAAATTTAGATTTTTACTTCGAAATGCACTTGAATAACGATTTCGTCTATTGTGCACCCGCCTTTCAAACGCAATGCGTAAAATTTTTGTATATTGAGTTCTGGCTCCTTTAACACTTAAATTCTGCACAAATTAAATACTTACTCCTCCTTCATATATTTGGTTCACAAGAGTGTATAAATGGCATTATCTTTCAAATAATTGTATTACTTTCTCCATTAGAGCTGGTGAAATAAGATGCAACTTAAAGTTACGTTTTGTCGACTACCGGTAGCTTGACACGACTACTCAAGTTAAGCCTTCGGCACCTCATCTCTTTCAATATTTCCTATAGGTACGGTCAACATTAACGTTTTATTATCAATCTCCACCAAAACCTTCAAAAAGTTAGCCTTTGCTATAAAGCTATCTATAGTCGAACAGCCTTTCGCATGAACGTAGGTGAAGATAGCTGCCGAATCGAAGAGATCTAGCGAACACAATAACGATCTATCTTTTTCTGAATCGAAAGACTTGACTCTTCTCTTTATATGACTGACAACTACGCTTCTACAATAACGCTCATCTGTTTGGATTTCGAGCATATTCCTATCACTTCGACGTGTCGATGCATCAATTGTGAAAACTTGACGAACAGGAACTTTAACTTCCAATGCACTAACATTTTGGACCAAAATAATCAAATCTACAACAGGCAAACTGGTGTACCGATCAATGCCGCCATCTTCTTTCCCTTTGACTTTCACTGACGAATTAAGATAACCATTTGATCTTTTCACAATATATAACCAAGAATTAACCCCATTACTTCGCTGCCTCCCAATGCACTTACAGTTCTTAGGGATTCCTTGAATTTCAGGAATAGGATTCGCTAGATGTAGCTTTCTATACAACTCGATAGAAGCAACACAACTTGAGTCAACACCATTCTCCTTACCGTAACCAAAGCGATCTAAACAAAATTGGTGCCAAATGTCATTTACATTAAGGGTTTGACAGTACTTGGATACACGAGAGCAACGCACAACACAACGTGGCGTCAGAAAAGAGGCAATAGTTATTAAAACAGATTTATGACCAAAAATGTTTCTGAAATTGTCCTGATTTCTGATTTTTGCGTTCTGGTCCGAAGTAATTTCTATTTTCTGTCGTTTTGACGTAGGTATATAGTCTGTATTTGAAGTCTGATATTGCCTAGTAAAAGAGGACTGCGTATCCTTCCTTAATCTATTGCTGGATGCTAGATTACTGTTTTTAGTAAACATTTTCATACGATGCAATTCATTGCTCAATGCTTCACATTGAGAGTTTAAAGATCCAATCATTTGTGCAGCCGCCCCAATAAAAGATGGCCTTTCAGAAAAATATTGAGCAATTGATATTTACGAAGAATCCATATCAACGAAGTAAATATTAACTCACCTGTCCCATTTTTTTGCGCCATCTACAACTTTGATACAAAGGCCAATTGCATCAAGGGTCGATCTCTGTGGATTTACAGCCGTGTGGATTCGTGACCTTTTCAAAGATTCTGAACCAGCTAAGCTCATCTGAATTGATAAATTATCAATCGCTTCATTAAGTTTCACTCGCCCTTCCTTCGCTCTCTGCTTTTTCCTTTCGTATGCCTCGTTAGCGGCCGTAGACGAGTCTTCTCTACCAGAAGATTCATGTACCTTCTTGGCTTCTAGTGATGACTTTCTGGTTGAAGCATTTCGCTTTTGTGTGGTGTTAGGAACAGGAGGACGTGGGATTGATGGAACAACATGATTCTTTCCGAAGCCGAACTGATTTGCTGATATCGAGTTGCCTGACTTTTGGCGTGATGCATCTAGACGAAGCGAAGGATTTTTCAGTAAACGCTTATTCTTCAATACATCCGACGCCTTCTCTTTCGAAGAAAATCCGTCTCCATTTAATAATATCGGAATGGGCAACGGATAAGACCGCATAACCGGAAAAGATGAAGTTTGACCGAATGTAGATGCTGCAGCAGCTGCCGCTGCTATTGCAACAGCAGTGCTATCGATACGCATTGGTGGTACTGGTTGCGATTCTGAATTCTTAGACTGACGCTGCTTTTGTTGAAAACCCAAAGGTTCGTTCCTTTCCACTCTCTCAGACTCATTACTCCAAGTCTCTGTTTCAATTACAGCGACTAGATTACTAGAAACAGAATCAGAAGATTCGTTTTGAAATGACGACGATGAGGAAGAAGACACTACGCTCTTTGAAGCTTTGCCTCCAACCGTCGAATGTACGTCTGTCGATAAAACACCAGATGCTGCATATGCCAAATCCGCATTCGATCTGAAGTCAAACAAATAGGAGCAGTGAGAAGAAAGCGTGCACACTAGAACCTAAGAAAGCAATATATTCCCACCTTTTGCCAACATTCAGCAATTTTTCCGTCATTACCGCACCTGACAGTATGGGCGAACCGTCTCTATTTTTCTTTACTGGTTGCTTCCGATCAACGGCAAAATTAATACTGGGTATTTTCGCATTTTCCTGTGTGTACATATGCACAGCATTGAGATTGTAAATATCATCGCCGTCATCCAACAAAGCTTTCAGAAAATCGTCATCTTCTAAAATGTTTAGTTCTAAGTCATCTAATATATTGTCTGCGATTGCGTTGCTATGGTTAGATACGTTCATTTTTGGATATTCAATAACACCTAGGTTCGTAAGGAAATGGTATGTGCCCTAATCCCTAATTCCCTTCGCTTCTCATGACGGTGACATGTGACATCGATTACAGACCCTTTCCCTCTGAACTCCATCCATGAATCATCCACGAATGGCCTACAAACATTTGTGTGTGTGTGAATACTGGTACAAGTCCTTGACATTAAGAAGATTCTTGGCGGGAGTAGATATATAAATTGTCTAATTCGTATAGATATACACAATGATGCAATATCCCCTCATAAAGTTCTATATTCCTGGCTTAGCAGTCTTACCTCGCTTACTTCGTGCACAAACCATGTACAATGTAGTTATCTAATGAGGACAAAGTGCCCACTTTCTATATATACACATGCATGTACATGTATTTTACATACGTTACGTACGTTTATACATGTACGTGTACAGAATAAGTATTCATGATTGTCTATTCAATGAGATCTATATGTACGGGTATATATAGATATTACTCCTCTAGAGTCTTCTACAAATGCAATCTCTGGAGGGATAAGTATGTACATCGTCATCGGCACCACTCTAATTAACACCACACTTTCTTGCATTGATATTAGTAAGTGTAGTTTTGTTAGCTTTTTGTTGATAAGTATATAATCATGACTTCCATATCACCTTGTTTCACACCGCCATCCATCTAATATTTTTTTTAAACTATATGCTTTTATTTTATTAACTTCTACTCTTGTACTGACTTTATGAAGGGGCCATGCATAACCCAGACCGATGAGCCAGAAATCATCATATTACGAAAGTAAAGTTATAATACCATAGAGGTCGAAGCTCGATTTTCCCCACAGCCCGTCTAAGATAAGGAATCGTTGA
>Ga0209092_10001299_pt1 | contig 24765 bp, 20 predicted proteins | sample FraStrMetagenome_FD_187446 | JGI IMG/M metagenome (GOLD analysis project Ga0209092, IMG submission 187446) | Marine eukaryotic phytoplankton communities from Arctic Ocean - Fram Strait ARC3M Metagenome (SPAdes) (version 2) | ecosystem: Environmental > Aquatic > Marine > Oceanic | place: Fram... | reverse complement strand
CTACGTAGCTCAAGGACATGGTACATAATTTAAGGACGGGATTTGATCTCAAAAAGATCATCGTTTACATTTGATTATTATGTAACGCTAGGATCTAATATTCAAAGGATACATCCTAGTTCGTAAAGATTTGGTATGCATCATAGCTTCACATTTCTAAGGTATTAAATATCCGAAATTGCTGTCCCCCCATCCAATTTATAAAATGGGTGCTAATGTTTTTCCATGCCATCTTCAACATACTTCAGTATATTTTTTATAAACAAATGAACAACCTTTGTCTGATTTACTACATTCGTCCGGTCCATTTTTGCCAGAGGTTTTTCACTCAACCCACTTAAATTCTCAGTAAATTTCTCTAACATTTCTTGGTGATATTCAAATCGTTCTTTTTGCATCTCCTTCGACTTATCTGTTAAGTAATAAGCAAATGGCTGCTTTTAAGGTCTTTACATCAGTCTATTTAGAATTATCTGACTTTGATTCTTGAAGCTTTACCATTCTTTTTTCATTTTTACGAAGTTGATTTTTAGCAAATTTTTGGGCTTCTGAATGAGAATGATATCGTTTATAATAGTGGAGGTACCTGTCTAGCTCCCTTTTTGCTTTTGCTGCATCAGATTGATCATTATCAAACTTGTTTCCGTAGCAAGACACCACCGAACGCAAATTCCAAATACTTTCAATCCAATGAAATGCTCTCATTCAACATGGTCTAACTCAACAGATTGATTCAATTTAATGTTCTTCTCCAAGAAATCATGCGTATGCCAACCAAAAAGAATTATAAAAAATAAACTTACCATTAGACGATTTATTCGTGGAAATTATTTGGACAGGAGCAGCATTTGGATTATTATCTGAGACCCTTCTTATCTCATCCGATTTTTTGTAAGAGGAGGACGAGGAAAGACGTTTTTTGCCCTTGGCACTTTCAAACGAGTCTTCCACATTTCCACCATCTGCGAATTCCATACTTATGTCAGCGCTATCGTCACTGTTATAATCAACGTTGTCTTCCTCATCAGAGTATTTTACTCTTCATTGTCTTCGTCTGAGTATTCATATTCATAATCATCTTCGAAAGAATCTTCCTCCATGGTTTCTTTCTAGTGTGTTCTTCCATATATAAACCTTGAGTTGAGAATTTCTTATTAAACTAGAGAAGAAGTATCTTAGCGTATCTTTTTGACACCTATATAGTGTAAGTATATTAGTAACTACACGTCATCAAAATGAGCTTCAATTATATCATAGGTTAAGTATACAGAAAATTGTTAGATTAAAATTCAGACGACGTTAGAACTTTCGAGAAACCCCTTTTTCTAACTTTCCTCTTTATTTTTTTAAGAAACACGAATAACGAATTAACGATAGAATTATCATCAATTGTATCTCTCTCTCTCTCTTTGATACAGTTACTTCCTCTAGATCAGCATCACAGTATTCAAAATCAGATTACAATTACATATAGGCATTATTCTCCCTGATCGGCAGGAATATGAAAAAATATTTTTGTACATAAATTTTGGTATGTCTTGTGTAGCCGATTAGACATTTCATTTTACAAACCCCATAAAATAATTTCGAAATCAAGCATTGGAACTTTTCGTTGAATATGTCAAAAAAATCGATTGGGATTAAATGTGGAACAGCTTTTATGTCTTACATGATCTTCAGGTATCTGTCAAACCAGAAAAGGAAAAAACAGCTTACGAATATTCTTCATACCAAACCTGCACCCATTCGAGTTGGAGGTGCCATTTGCTTAAAACCTGAAATGTATGAGAGATATACAGAGCTCCATGATAAAGTTTGGATAGAGGTATTAGAAAGAATGCACTCATCAAATATACGAAATTTTACACTATATTATCATGAAGAGACGCACACTCTTTTTAGTCATTTCGAATGGGTTGGTAATCAATCAGTTGATATAGAGTATAACAACATAAGTGATTTCAAGTCAAGTAACGATCTCATCGAACAGAAATTCGATGAGGATATGGCAGCGATATCAAATGATCCAGTTGTGAAGAAATGGTGGAGTGAATGTGAACCCTGTCAAATTCCTTTTTCTCATTTTAAGCTTGGTTTTGATAAACCTCCTTCACAAAGTGGAACAGCGGACTGGTGGGCTCCATTAAAATGCTTATGCCATTGTGGCCATTGGCCTATCATGTATTCCTCAGAATATTATGATCCATTGTGGAGAGCCAACAACCCAAATGGGCATACTTGTACAAGTCAAAATCCAAAAACACATGAGCACTGATGCTGGATATCTCCTATTTTTCATGGCTTCAAAAGAATGGACTATAACTATCTTGCATGCATCGAAAATATTCTCTCATTATTCCAGGAAATTCTTTTGTTCTAGTTTTGAATTGTAGCATTACTTTGGAAAACAAAACACGTCTATTTTAATTGAACTCTTTTAATCAAATAAGGATTTTACATAAATGAAGAATTTGAGAATAAAGTATTTGTGGAAGATACCTTCTATTGCTCTTTTTAATCAAAATCATTTTACCATTAGTGTATTGTTTGATTATTGACCTTCTTTGTCCATTTAGTTCTGCATTGTTGCATACGATTTTTTTCTTGTTGACATAAAATGCCTATTTAAGAGTAGATAATATTGAGCACCTACGTGCATCATTATTGTGTTCATCTAAATAAAATTAGTACGCACTGAGGAGATTCATAATCAGATCTACATGAACCTACGTGATGAATGAAATATTCAGCTAGGACAGAACAAAAATTGACATAATAAAGAGCTGAGTGGACAGCAGCTTGCCATCCATCAAATTTGCTCATTAGTGCATCTCGGAGAAACGATATTTATATCTTCAATTAATGATGAAACTATATACCATCATTCCTGTTTCTTTAGCATCATCTATTTTTTATTTCTGCCTCTTCGCAGTACAAAATGAAGAATTTAAAGTTGCAAATGCATTTACCATAAATCAATCTTCTAATATCCATCAACGTACTATTTGGAAAGAGAGAACTCATACCAATCATCAACAGTTATCAACCTATCTTTGGAGTGCAGTCAATGATGATAGTTCTACTGAAACACACGAATCTGATCTAGAAGAGAAGAATAACATTCAGACGTTCGAAATGCTAGGTTTAACCTCAACATTTCAACAATGTACAAATGCAATGGGTTGGAAAAACCCGACACCCATTCAAAAACTCACGATCCCAGCAATTCTTAAATTAGACGAAGAAAACTACAATAGTGTATGGAGTGAAGCACCAACAGGATCTGGAAAAACTGGCGGATATGCTTTACCACTTCTTCAGTTAATATCCCAACAAAAACGTAAAGCTCAAATTTCATCAGATGATATTTCACAAAACAAAAACGGAAAAGTGACTGCTTTGATTTTAGTCCCAACTCGAGAATTAGCCATGCAAATTAATTGGGTGTTTTCTGATTTGGCCGATGCCCTACCAAAAAAGTTTCAATCGAATAAGTTAAACCATTTAGTGATTCATGGTGGTGTCCCATTGGAGCCACAAATCCAGGCTTTAGCATCACGACGAAAGTCTGGTAGCAACGTTGATGTTTTAATAGCAACGCCTGGAAGATTAATGGATGTTTTGTTGCATTATACAAAAAAAACCGACGATCAAGATAAATCAAACAAAAAGAAGAAATTTCAAAAAGTAAAAGATTCGGATATTGATTATGAAAAGGCAGCTGATGCAGCCTTGGAACAAAAATTACTAGCCGCTTTGGATGATACTGGTAAACGTGACACTTCTTTGACACTTCAAAACCTAATGGATATAAAATTGGATAAAATAGACTCTTCTGATGTGGATGGTAGAAATTTGATCTCGGACATGCTGGACTCATTGTCATATTTGGTAGTTGATGAAGCAGATCGTTTGCTAGGACAACCATTTCAGAAAGAATTAGATCCTTTATTGCAATTGCTTCCATCATGGAGTAAAAGTACTGAAGAAAATGAAGAGTTTGATTCTTCTGTGATGAAGAGTATGTTATTCTCAGCTACTTTCCCAGAACAGATTCAGCCAAGGTGAGTCCAAAAGTTAACTTAGATGTATCTTTCCTAAATGTAAAGATTTTTCTTACACAATTACTTATTGCATCTATGGTGTTGTGAAAGAGTTGAAAAAATTTTAGAACGACTACACGGTAAGGAAAATCCTCCCATTCGCCTGTCTTGCACTGAAACCTCCGATGAATATAATGAAATCAATACCATAAGTGACAGCAACGACGGTGATACTTCTACCAAGTCCAAAAATTCCAAACGAAACAAATATCCACCACTTATGCCAACCTCAACTTCTACAACCGGTACCATATCCTTACGAACGATTCGTATGGAAGAAAAGCACCGAACCTCCATCCTGAAAACCCTTTTGAATGAGAACACTAACTGGGATCGAGTTTTAGTATTTGTCGCTACACGATATGCGAGTGAACATGTTGCACGCAAATTACGCCGTGCTAATATTTCCAGCATGGAACTTCATGGTAAATTAGATCAGGAAGCAAGATCAAGACGATTAGAACAATTTCGTCGAGGTAAGACGCGTGTGTTACTAGCTACTGATTTAGCAAGTCGAGGACTGGATATTCAGGGTCTACCCGCTGTAGTGAATTATGATTTACCCAGAAGTACAGCTGATTTCACGCATCGGATTGGAAGAACGGGTCGAGCAGGACGAAAAGGTGAGGCTGTTACCTTCTGTACCCCCAAGAATGAAGGGCATTTGGATTTGATTGAACGAAGACAATTTACGAAGGAAATGGTTTTACCGAAACGTGAAATATTAGAGGGATTTGAAGTTGACGAAGTTCGTTGGGGTGTAGAGGTAAACGCTCTTCGTATGAGTGTTCCTGGTGCAAAGCATTCTAGCATGGGACTTGCCTTTGATAAGATGCACGGTGGTGTGAAAGGAAGAAAACCCAGTAAAAAAGATAAGTTGAGAGCCAAAGCATTACGAGAAAAAATGAAGAAAGAATAAATGAAGTCCTACTAAATTAAAATATTAGTAAATTATAGAAGAAATCTGAAGTGGTAGACCTTTTAAGTTTTTAATGAACATATATTCTATTGGAACGGTTCATCTAAAAGTTCATCCCAACTAAATTTAGAAACAGGCCCCACTTGCTTCCTTGCTTCTAGTCTTTGTCTTTCCCTAGCAATTATCTTTTGAAACAATTTCAATCTATCCGTATGATTCGTACAAGAAAGAATATTTTGAACATTCAGACAAGGATCCATACCCTCATTGCAAAACTCTTGAAATGCCTCCCGTTCCGTGGATTCAATGTCCCGTTGTATAGAAATGGGCAAATCTTCTTTATGTACGGGTAGATTCAAAGGGCCTGGTTGTTTCATGGCTTCTTGAATCATGATTTCATCTATGTCAGATTGGACTGTTAGACGTTTGGCTTCTCTTAGTGTGTAGCATAAATTTTGCCATTGTTCTAAACTAGTCCAGAAATTATTTGGGATATCAGTTTTTGTATCTATGTTGTTATTGGTTTGTAATTCAGAAGATGAGAAAAGAGAATTTGGATCCAAAGGTGGGATTCCTTGTAAAGCCTTCATCGAAAACGGAGGGAGTGTTCCAATAGATGTTGGATCTTGACTCTTATAGGTAAAACGAATCATGGCATAATCTTGTTCTATCTGTTGAATAATTTGTTCCTGTTCCTTTCGTATATTACTTGCATCCTTTGATTCTTCTACAATATCGACAAGTGGTTTTATATGAGCCATTAAATATTCTTTTGATTTTAACAAGCGCTGTTTTGAATTCCATGCAGATGGATTTTCAATGTTTTGAATGGAAACACGTTGCTGTGGTGAGCATGTTACAATTATCTTTCGAATATTTGACTCTTCAGGATTGGTAGGATCTTCATAATGAGTTTCAATGTCAATGACTTTCATGATGGTTCCTATTTGAGCTACTCTACCTGTATCAGAAGCATAAATGGTGACACAAAATTTCTTGTGATACATTCCTTTTGCTAGATCCTGATATTGATGGTATATGTCAAAAATAGCATATTGGGTAATATAAGGGTAAATACATTTACCAATGCATATAATTTAGAAAATTACCATAACGTGAAAAAAGAGACATGGTTATAGATATAATTGCAAACAGAAAGGATCTCACCTGCGCCATGCAAATGTTTCTTGGTTGGATATTATTCAAAATTTGATGTGAAAGAGATGGGATATAACAGGCATTCAATGGATATAATGGCATACGTTGAAGTTCCTCCTCTTCACTATTTTTCATTTGTTCCATGATGAAGGAATCATTGTTGGAAAAACTGCTTGCATCACTTGGATCAAACCATTGAATATGAAAATTAGGAAGATTGTTTTCTTTTTCTAACGCAAGCCATTCCAAACATGTAGATAAATCAACACTATTCAAATTAGTCAATGATTTTGATTTGTGCTGTGTCAGCTTATTCTGAGATTGGGAGAAAAAAACATTTTTGGCATGGGTACGAGGTGACTCATTGGATCCCGGCTTGAAAGCGTGATGTAGATGATGAATAACATTCGGTATAGATGTAAAAGTGCAAATAAATGGAGATTGGTGCAATAACATCCATATAAGCCAGACAAAGAATCGAGGCTGGAACACCATTTTTTTCTTGCTGGAGTGAGGACTGTGAATAGAAATGATGTCGTTTCGATGATGATGGTTGCCTTATGAGACGAATGAATGAATAGATATGATGAAACTGATGCAAGTTGATGAATATGACGTCATCTTCAACTTAAATGAGGCAACACTCCTCTATATACGAAGATTACGTAACATTTGGACCATGACAATCACACACAAAATGATTGTTGAACCAACATGCCATCCTCATCACCGCGTAAGATTGAATTCAGAGTAGGGCACTCCTACAAGAGGCTTGATAAAAGCAAAGCCAAGGTCTCCAGAACTGGGAACCATCTCAAAGTCCATGATTGGACTTTGTTCGTTGATTTAGAAGAGAGCACTGATCCAAACCACGTAGACCTTGTCAAGTTCGACTTGAATGATGATTCCTTCACCCCACGAATTTTCCAATGTCATTGCCCCATTCCTTGGAAAAACAGCGATGGGTCTACATCTTGGAGATTTACTACTCATCAACGTACTGATAGAATGAATATGGGACTAATTTCTGTGATTGTCAGAGGACGAGGTGGTACAAATGCCAAGCACATCTACAACTTGGAAAGTAAAGAAGGTACTTGGAAAACAAGAGATGTCATTGTTCTCAATGAGCGTCGAAATCTAAGGCCCTTTACTCCAGTCAAGATGTGGGATCACAATTTTGGCGTTGAGTTTGAACTGACTGCTAGCAGCCGTTTGAGAAAACAAGATATTGCAAATGCTATTGCAATAAAGTCAAACGAGTATATTCAGGTATATAAATATGGAGAAGGAAAAAATACACACAATCACTGGAAAGTGGTTCCCGACTCATCTATTAAATGTGATTTAGTTGATCCGAATTGTCAAACATTTGAACTTGTATCCCCTATTCTGATGGGAGGACAGGGTCTAAACAAATGCAATCACATTCTATCAAATGGAGTTCAATCTATTTCTTCAATACAAGTGAATAAAAGTATGGGGTTTCATGTTCACGTAGATGTTACTGGCATTTCGTTGTCCAATCTGAAAAAAATTTGTCAGAATTTTATCAAGTACGAAGATGTTATGGATTCGTTTTTACCACCATCTCGACGATCTGGTAGTGAAAAAAGTAGAAAATTCTTCAAAAGTAATAGAGATGCAATTCCAGGCGCCACAAACAAAGGTCGTCATACTTTAATTCAAAGGTGTAACAGCAAGATGGGTTTATTTTCTCTGATGAATCCAAATAAAGAACGTTATTATAAATTGAACTTTCAAAATTTGGTAACCAATGAAAAACAGACAATTGAGTTTCGTCAACATTCTTCAACTTTCCAATATACTAAGGTACAAAATTGGGTCAGATTTTGCATGGCTATGGTAAAACACTCAATCCTTTTCAGACCTCCTTCACCAATGAAGGAATCATCGACGGTAGATGATCAATTCGTCCATTTGTTCCATTATCTCATAAAAGATAGATACTTGAAAGAGGCTTACTTGCAAAGAAGAAAAGATTTCGCTGTTATCAGATATATAAACTGATGAATGCTTAGACTACAGCAATGGCTCACGAATACGCCGGCGAGCATTACATTCCCCTGATATTTGCGTTTGTTGATTTATATATATGTCGTTAGTTTGATAAAAAAATCTATTTTGAAGTATCTTAAAAGATCTAATAGTTATTACTTCAGATTCAGAATCATCCATTCGAAACTAGTGCAACATAAATTTATCACGCAAACTAAAAGTAAACCACAAAAAACACCTAAAGTCAGGTGTTGTTAGATCTCAGCAAGGACACAAAACTGGATTCCGAGTATACTGATGGGATTGGTCTTATTTAGTTTGCTGGAGTGAAGACTGTGTAAGGAGAAAATATCGTGTAGATGAAGATTGTGGAAAAATGAGTGAGATGGTTGAATCAACCTGCAGAAAGATGGAACTGCTGAAAGTACGGTGAAGGTTATATAGCAGAAAAATGACGTCATCTTTAACAAAGCCTACTCGACATACGAGGGGTAAAAATGTTAAAATGGATGTTGCAAAAATAAAGTTATTTTGTTCATGATCAGCACCATTGAATCCTTTCCACAACAAAGAAACATCCCATTGTAGAAGAAATCAAAATAATAATAAATTATGTTCTCTACATCATTGCGTCCACTCGACGAGAATAATGACGATCCAATCGTCACATCTACTTCCTGCAACTCTTCCTTTGACGATAATCTTAATTTCCCTTCTTTCATTATTCAAAATCAATACACACCTCAATTAGAAAAGGACGGATTTGTTATATTTCCTCACTTTTTCAATGAGGATATTGTCTCTTCCTTAAATCATCGTCTTGAGGTAAGAACATTTCAATAATAGCAGCAGATAGGCAAACATTTGGACGTAAATATTTTCTTTTGATTAAGATTTATTTTTATTTTTTCTCTTATTTTCTTTCATCGATTAGTTTATATTGAGAGGACAATTTGACAGAAGTCAAAGACCCGATAAAACACCGCGACGTGTGAAAGCGCCTTTTCCTAATTTTATCACATCTAAGTTACAATCCGAATCCAAATGCAAAAATGAGCAGACATCACAAGATACATTGCAAGAAACCCAAAACTCCTACAGACGAAAACCACATCATAAAAAAAACAACAACATTGGCCCCTTGGGTTTCAGTGGAAATTTGGAAAATGTCAAAGTTATGCAAGTTATTAATGTGCATAAATCAGATTCTCTTTTTCGGTCAATAGTCACAAATCGCAATTTAGGCAGGCTTATTGGAGAATTGACAGGATGGGATGGTGTTCGTTTGGCCCAGGATCAAATTTGGGCAAAGTAAGTTTTTTATTGTGCATCTCAAGAGTATTTGTATCTTATTACTGAAATCTATTTCATAACATAGCTCTACTTATCTCAACTACAAATTTCTATTCTAGACCTCCTGGAGCACCACCATTAGTGTTTCATCGAGACAGTCCCTATTTTATGTTCAAACCTTCAAATGTTGTAACTGTATGGCTTGCCCTAGATCATATGGAGGAAGAGTTAGGACCACTTCAATATGTGAAGGGATCTCATAAATGGGGCGATGGACGTGTTGGAACATCACAGGATTTTTTTCAACATGATGGTGGATTAGATCTATTGTATTCGGCAGCTAGACGAGAACAAATCACAAATAATAATCATAATTTAAATCAGGAGGAGAGTGTTGATGATGAGAAGAAGCAGGCTGAGACAGTATTGAAATTTGTAAGTATGGCTGGACTAAAGGCTGGTGGAATATCAATCCACGATGGAAGGACGTGGCACGGATCAGGAAAGAATAGATCTAATTGTAGACCTAGGAGAGGGTTGGGAATACATTATGTACCTTCTCATGTTAGGTTTAATAATGAGGCATGTAAAAGCTTGTTGTGGAAAAAGTATGTTCAAGGTTTTAGAGAGGAAGAATTGGATACGTTGGAAGTACCCCTGGTGGACTTTCCTATTGTCTGGGAGCGGAAAAAATGAAGCATGTGGATCTATCAAAATGAAATCAATTTTTTGCACTTGCATCATATGAATCAATAGAAACAAATTATTCATCATCATACATAATTTCATAAACATACGTTTAGTTTATTTTGCAATTTCTATACTTTTATCATTGATCGCAGCAGCTTCGCACTTTCTTCTCCCGTTGCATCCACAAATTGTGAGAACACTCCATTCTTTTTCTCCAAGAGTGAACTAGGAGAACCCATTTCAGCAACCTTACCATCATCCATTGCGATGATCAAATCATAATCCATTATCGTATTCAACCTATGTGCGATCGTAAGCAAGGTACATCCATCGAATCTTGTTCGAAGCATATTTTGAATAAATGCATCTGTCTCTCCATCTACACTTGCAGTAGCTTCATCCAAAACTAAAAACTTCGGTTTTGCCAAAAGAGCTCTCGCAAGGCACAAGAGTTGCCGTTCGCCCACAGAAAAGTTATTTCCTCCTTCCTCTACATGATCCTTCAATGCTTCCACTCCCCGCCCATCTTTCAGTAGTCGAACAGCTCGCAATGCATCCAATATGTCAGCATCTGGCCATTCATTAAATGGGTCTAAACAATCTCTAATACTGCCTGCAAATAAAACTGGATCTTGGGGAATGATCGACATACATCCAGAACGGCCACGAATTTCTGATAGCTTGATGTCAGAAAGATCAATTTCATCTAACGAAATTTTCCCTTTTTGGATCTCTACCAACCGAAACAATGCTACTGCTAGAGAACTCTTGCCAGCCCCAGTCCTTCCTATGACTCCACATCTTTTGCCGGCAGGCAATTCCAGGTTCAATCCTTTTAGAGCATACGGTAAATCCTCCCTATATCGCATGTAGACATCTTCAAACCTGAGACTGCCTTTACGTGGCCAGCTTGGAGGTACATTTACTTCCCCTTCGTGCTTTTCTTGAGGGAGAGAAGACATTGCATTAATGCGTTCAATGGAAACAATAGCAGCTTCTGCCTCAGATGTGTTAAGTACAAGGTAATTGAGTGTTATTGTGAAGTTTGTTGCCCAGATGATTAACATCGCTGCTAGTCCTGGTTGCATTGCAGATGATTTTTCAAGAATGACTACAAGCGAGAAAGCGAATATTTGAATAATTCCACTAAGCACCTCTAGTCGTACACCAATCCATTTGTGCGCAGCAATAAATGTGAGCATGGATTTGTTGTTTGTATCCATGTGATTGAAGAATTTTGACGTGAATGTTTTTTCTTGACCGAACACTCTCATAGTAATAGCTCCATCAATGACTTCCGACAATGTGGTTTGAAGAGGTGACCTAGAAACAGCATCCAGGCGCTGTAAATCAACACTTGACTTTCTATAATGCAATTGTAGCATAGTAAACATTATCATGATAGGTATAATCACTAATATGAGCCAAGGAAGGATACCTGTTGAAAGTCGCATTCAGTAAAGTTAGAAGATTCTGTTTCGGCTTAAAATTATACCTTCTCCAATTCATAGGAGAGTGCAGCTATGCATCTCGTTAGGGCACTTACCAGTCATAACACCGACTCCAGCAATAAACCAGCCAATAGATATCATCATAGAAGCCATACTTTGTGTCAACTGCAATGAAGGAGCAATATTAATATTAAACAGAAATTTAAGTGTAACTATGAAGAAGGCATCAAAGCCACAAACAAATATTCACGAACCTGAACATCAAGAACTTCTGTATCATACGTAAATCGATTTAGGATCCGCCCTAATGGCGTAGTTTCAAAAAAACTCATAGGTGCTTGAAGTACTGATAAAGTCATTCCATCGAAAAGTTTATACGCACATCTGATACCTCCAAACACTATGTTTCGGTAAACAATCGCAATAATGAATGTCATTGCATTCTATCTGAAGAGTATAAAAAAGTAAATTTCAATCTTACCTGCCCAAACTGTTCTTATCATTGTACTTCCAACCGAAATAAAGATAATAATTGAATAAACGGTTACGTAAAAAATTTGCGCCTCCATTCCATCAAACTGAGAAGGGAGCGTCATACCAAAAACTGTTACTGGACCTTTCGATGCCTCTGTCCACTGTGCAAGCCACCATTCTGTAGCCACATATGCAACCCTATCAGTTGTAAGGAACAATATTTGCATAAGTACGAACAGAACACCACCAGCCCCCTGAAACCATAACAGCCAGGTGGCAATAGAAGATATACCACGTTCTCTGTCTTCGATTGTCATCAAATTCTTTCCGTCCTTATTACTCTCTTGAGCGTTCCCGTCAACCTTTCTCTTATTTGCATCATTTGTTTCCTTTTTGTGATCTTTGTCTGACCTCTTTTCCTGTAAGTCTTTTGTCAAGGATTCAATAAATTCGCTTTTATGTTTATCCGTCGTTTTGATCAATTCACTCCATGATCCATAAAACGTGCTCTCTCCATTTTCAAGTATCATAATTTTATCCATTTCATGCAAAAAGTATGCTGAGTGTGTAACAAGCATTACAGCTGTTGAAGAAAGCAAACCATTTTCATCTTTATTGAGAAATAAACGTTCACATACAGCACGTGAAGTACCAGCATCAAGAGCAGACAAGGGATCATCAAATATCGCAACATCAGGTTGTGAATATACTGTTCTTGCTATCGACAACCTTTGCTTTTGACCACCAGAAAGAGTTATGCCTCGTTCTCCAATTTCTGTCATGTCCTTATATTCTAACGATTCTATATCAGATCGTAAGCAACATGCTCCAATGACTTTTTCGTAACGAATGGGATCATAATCTAACCCAAATAGAATATTGTCACGAAAAGTTGCGTTCAGAATGAATGGTAATTGACTGGAGTATCCCAGACGTCCTTTTACGTTGAGAGAAGTATTTACTGATCGGGGAATTTCTCCTAGTAACGATAATGCTAAGGTTGATTTACCACTACCAACAGGACCCACAACTGCTAATATATCCCCGCGACATAATGAAAAATTGATATCTTTCAATTTAAAAGTAGAGTTTGTTTGATCTTCTTCTTTCGTCTGGTCCTTTGTATCGCTCGACGAAAAAATCTGAAACTCTCCGTTCTTCACACTCACAACTTCCTTGTTATGAGGTATGTCTTCACTACTTACAAGATCGCAATCCTTGTGAACTTCTCTTTCTAAGAATTTGGATATTCGTTGTAGAGCCTGGATACTTTGACCAAGTCTACCAACAAGGCGCCCAATAAGCATGATTGGAAACCTCAACGCACTGAATAACATTAATGTTGTAAAAGTATCAGAAGCAGTCAAGATATTTCTTTCATCGATTAATACGTATAGAATGAAACTTGCACCAGTCGCAAGAATTGGAGAACTAACAACTAACGCAAGACTGAATACCCAATAAATAAGCTCCTTTCTGAGATATTTCATCTCCATAAGCCTTTTTTCCGCAATTTTTTTCTCGAATTTTGGTTCATATGAATTCAGCTTTGTGACCTGGATTCCATTAATCATCGCAGAGGTAATTTGCGTTCTTTCGTCAGAGTATTTTACCCTCATTTTCCTTTATTTTCCACATTCACGGATAACATAAGCTGTTATGAATCATAATGTCTATAATTCTTAACTATACAACTATTTGCTCTTACCTTGCTTTTTGCATTCTTGAGACGATGACTTTTGTGGCGGGGACTAAAAGTATCAATACAAACATACCTAAAATAGTTACTGGACCTTGTATATACAGAAGTAAAATCATTACTATGAACATTGAAAAAGGACAGCTCCATACCAAATGTCCATCTTGAATAACTTCATAGAGCTTTCGTATAAGTTCATAAGCACAAAAATTAGCGAAATAATGCATGGCACTGATTCATAAACCTCAAGCGAAGTAAACTTACTTTTTGTGAATCTACAGCTACGAGATTTGTTACCTCTCCTGATGATAAACCTATTTTCCCTTTTGGATTCAATTTCAACATAATAGAGTAAACAGCACTAACCACAGTCGTTCTCACCATCATACCAGACTGCATGGCTAAGAATAAGTGTCGATTGGCAGCAACACCATTTATAGTAGTAACAATAAAAATAAGAACGGCATACATTATACCCAGTCGAATCATGTCTTCATGAGAATCTTCCAATAATTTGATGAGCTGACGTCCAAGAAGAGGTAGGCTGCATTGGCATGCAATAGTTACTAGCTGGAATAAACCTGCGGGCACGAAAACTGGTGAAACTATGATCAATAATTTCTTCCATAAGGGTTTCTTAGCCTGTAGAGAACTTAAAAATAATAAAATATGAATAAATTCAGATAAAGTTACAATATCAAGATGTTTATAAATTCATGTCCATGTTTGTATTCAGACTCACTTGAATTTTTGTAAGAGGTCAGGAGAAACTAACTCTGGCGGTATATCCCACAAGTGCTCCATCGTTAGGGTTGTCTTTGCTCCATCCGACAGTAGCTGATTCAAATAAGAATAAGTCCATCTAGATAGAAAATTAGTTTTGTTTTCAGGCCAATCCTTATCTTCTTTTGTGATAGATGACAAGTGCTTGCCATTAGATGTATTGTTTTCTTTCATGTTATATTTCAAAATATGAACTTATGAATGGGTTCTTCTCTGGAAATTGGGAAAATAGGGTACTGGTAATTAATACGTACTTTTACAGCAATACTTCGTTCAAAATTATGGTTATGAGGCGTCTATGAATGTTCGCATGCAAAATACAGAGAATGACCACATTTAAATAGGAACCAATGATCGATCAGCAAAAATACGACTTAGTCATGACATTTGCGGTAAATTCATACGTAAAAACTAAAACTACTTAACGTCCATTTTTCTTGACTCATCCTAAATACAAAATACACAAGAGCCAAAACAACAAAATTTATCGAATAACAACCATCTCCCTCACTATGACATTTGATACTTTGTTCTTGAACATATATTATACGCAAAAACGAATGAAAAGAATAGATTCAATCAATCTTAATATGAAAGGAGTAATATTGCAATGTAGTTCTTTACATTAAAAAAAAACTACAAATAAAAAGGAAACAGCACTCTTGGAGGAGGGAATGATAGAAAATGTAGTCATTATGAGTTACGCAATGTTAATAATTCTCACATGTCACCTTCATAAAACAGAGAACTCATCAAAATCCATCAAAATCATCATCTTCTTCTTCTTCATCATCGTCATCTTTATTTTTATTATTGTCTTTTTCATGTTCCTCCTCCTCCTCATCATCGTCGTTATCTTCCCCAAAATCTTCATCACCAACAACCTGTTTCTCTAGATCTATATCAACCTCGGCGGTTCGTATTTTAAAATCTTGTACATCACTTTCACCTAAAGTCCTCTTCTCAATAATAGATTTATCAGGTTCACTGGGCCTTCCTGTTGACAATTGCACCTTTGATGAAACAGGATGATATCGCACAATACCTTTCTCTTCGTCAATAATAAGTAAGAAATTAATATGAGGAGTTTTTTCATCTTTCAATGGAGTAACATCCAAATCATATGTTTGTGTGACTTCATAATTTTTGACTTGATGATCTTCTTGTTGATCACCTTCATCGTCCTCCGATTTCGATATCGCTGCCATGTGATCATTATGTTCTGGTGCCAAAAGTTTACATACCATTTTAGAATTTTGTTCTCGTTTTTCAACATCTGTAATAAAGGCTTTGGCAATTCGGTCGAGCAGGGAAGATTCAGCTTTTTGATCTTTTTTCGAGGAGGAGTCTATCTTGGGTGGCTTATCCAAAACCACGTGAGTATAAGTATATCCCCAGGTGTCAACATCTGGAAGCAATGGGTAGTCGTATAAAGGTGTGACATTGCGTTTGGTAGGGTGCTTTCGTGTTTTTGTATTCTTAGCTGTTTGAAAGCCAGCTTCGATGGTTTCAGGATCATATAATTTTGCTTTGGTTTCTTCCATCTTTTTATCAACTTCCATTGCAGATCGTTTCTTGATAGTGGTGGCACTGGTAAAGTCATGTACTTTGCGAGAGCCATCATTGGAAATGTATGTTGTTTGTCTCATCCAGGATTGTGGAGCTTCACTCAACACACGAGATTTTGTATTGAGAGCCTTTCGACTAGAATTAGGATTTTTAAGAGAAGTATTACGATCATTTCTGTAGGCTGAGCTTTTGCTTTTGGTGGGTGTGGGAATGGCTTTGCCTTGGCTTAAGGCTCTAGCTTCAGCACGTGCTCTGTCTCTACGTATTTGTAAATGTTCTGCAGATGAATCACCCAAACTACCCTTCCATTGAATCAAAGCTTCATCATCCGGATGCAAAGCAGGCGGTCCTTTGAACTGACCATTCTGTTCGTCTTCATCCTCATCATCTTCATATCCAGGTGGTAGCTTCTTTCGTTTATTAGAATTTTTACCATCTTCTGTAGGATCTCTATAGCATTTTAAATTCATGGCTGCTGGTGCCAAAGGAACACCTAAGTCCGGTTCTGAGTGTAATTTCCAAGCATATCCTGTCTCTACCGCATTGAAAGGACGATATTTAGTCCATTTATTCAGCATCCCTTCAAAGCCTAACCCCACAAAACACGGACCTACAGGTGGACGTGGAGGAGCATTACGAAAATTCAACTCAATCATGAAACCTTCGGCACGATTGCTAAATAATGATTGGAATTTAGAGGATCCCCCTTCAGCTGGGATTTTGCTAACGATGGTGGTTTTCGCTTTTTTGGAGGAACGTCCTTTGACAGCGGTAGCTACTTGTTGTCGCTCTTTCTTGTTCACACTCGAAAGTGTTCTTTTAATATGTTCTTTGCGTTTTGCTTCTTTCTCTAGTCTCGCTTCTGATTTTGACGTCCGTGAAGCCTAGAAGAAAAAATTAAGGTTATCATGACAACTTTGTAAGCAATTGATTGTGAACAGCTTATTGCGCAGATAACAGACGCATTTTTCGAAACACTTTCATTACTTTTTGAATATCAACACGCTTATCACATATTTCTTACCTTACGCTTTTCACGACGTTTTCTTTCTTCATCACGATGTCTTTGGTCGTCAATTTCCATTTTGTTGTTTATCTATTTGCACTCAAATGTCGCCTCTTGCAATGACTGCAAGGAATAGTCAATGACACGAGCTGTCTCCTGCCCTCCTTTGGCTCCATTTGTCCAATACACATCCAGCTACGTATATTCATATGATACACTACAAACACAAAAAGAGATGATTTGTTAGGCAAAAAGCTAATATTTTATTAGCTTAAATTTGACAAAAACCAATAAATATAAGAAAATACCACGAAAAATTACTTCTTTCATCAAATCAAATCTTGACACAAAAAGTTGTGGAGTATTTTAATTTGTGATTTTTTTATTGACTTTTTCATTCACTATTTTATGAGGCCTTTGCATAATGAGATGTGTCAAATGTTAGTTTCATAATTTGTTTTCTTTTCATCTGTACCAATCTGCTTCCCAAATGTATTTATTTGTTTTTTTTTAGTTTTATGGCTGTAATGTCGTTGTTGCATCGTATTATAGAAGTTATCATGGTTCCATTCCTCCATACCTGGTGATTCCTTCCAATATGCCTATATATGTATCTTATATGAATCATCTTTTGAGGTATTTTGTTTTCATACCAAGACTATTCAATTGTGGAAAAGGATCAACTTCCAACAAATCGGGATGGAAACAATGGCCAAAGAATTTTTTTATCATCTTGTCACTGCAGAAAGAAACAAAAGCAGATATATTTCTTTTGTGACGGACTCGCACAAAATTAAGAACCGTTATTTATTACAGCAGCTACAAAAAACAGCCATTCCTTACGTTTGGAACAGTATTTGAAATCTTATACCAACGAAAAAACTGAATGTGTACAAATAAAGTAGAAAAACCATATTTTGATTATAAACTGCAGTAGAAAACCTTGACTTTTTACGTGCATTATTTTTCACAAGAACTGGTGAATTGATGTGTTACACAAAAAAAAACCATCAGGTTTAGTGTATTATTATTATTGAACAGCCAACATCAATTGAATCTCTAATCAAAATGGCGCTATCACGTTTCTTCCAAGTAATGCTGATCTCTTTCGGATTGTGTCTTTCTATGGTTTCTGAAGGAGTAGACGGAAAGAAAAGAATAGCACGTGGACACAAGCGGGTAAGACATCACGGAACAATATTTTCCTAACGAATTCAACACAAGCTTGATGACTTTTTTTCTGTTTTCAAATCCAACGCTCTCTTTTACATTGCTATTGATCGTTCAATTTAACAATGCTGTAGAAACAGGAAGAAAAATCACAAATAATAATTGAAACATTTTATGGCCGAGATCAAAGACCTGGTCTATCTAGAAGAATGCAGTCAAAGGAAACTAAAAAGAGCAAAACAGAACCAAGTAAAAAAAAGAGTGATGCAGGCAGTAAAAGTAAAAGTAAATCTGACCCCAGTAAAAGTAAAAGTAAATCTGATCCAAGTAAAAAGAAAAGCGATTCAGGAAGCAAGAGCAAAAGTAAATCAGAACCTAGTAAGAAAAAAAGTTCTTCAAGTAAGAGTAAAAGTAAATCTGATCCCAGTAAAAAGAAAAGCGATTCAGGAAGCAAGAGCAAAAGTAAATCAGAACCTAGTAAGAAAAAGAGTTCTTCAAGTAAGAGTAAAAGTAAATCTGATCCCAGTAAAAAGAAAAGCGATTCAGGAAGCAAGAGCAAAAGTAAATCAGAACCTAGTAAGAAAAAGAGTTCTTCAAGTAAGAGTAAAAGCGACAGTAAAAAGAGTAAAAAATCGTCAAAGTCAAAAAGCGATGATCCTCCAAGTCCTTCCAAAAAAGATAGCAAGAGTGGTTCGAAATCAGAATCTAAGTCTAAATCCAAAGATAGCAAAAGTAGCAGTTCTAGTAAAAGCAAAAAATCGTCTGCAGTTCCAACGACAAGTCCTTCCTTATATCCTACAACAAATGACACAACTAGCATCCTTGTGACGGAAAGACAAAATATGGATGGGGTAGAAACTGTTTTTAACACGCAATAAGGAAATTTATCGTGGTTGAATAAGGTTCAGATTTGGAATTTAATGCCAAGATTTTTTTTTAAAATGTGCATGTGAACATATCTTGTAGAGACATTTGATATCAGTTTTTATTCCAAGCAAAATGTTGTACTGCATGATTTATCTCCGGTTTTCAAGTAATTCGAATGATCAAGCTGCATTGAAAATAAAATAAAATAAAATAAAATGAAAATTGAATGCTAAAGCCAGTGCAAAAGAATTATAAAGGATCCATTGGGTCTGAGCTTTCACTTGAAAGAAACCACAAATCTTCGACTCTCATGGCAATTTTATCATCATATCATATCATATCATATTTATTGTCTTCAGCAGAGTGCTGATCTCGTTTTTCGATTCGAATTTTTGATTACTTGTTTCCACGTATGAGAACACACGATTGGAATATCGTACGTGTAGTTAAATGACTAAGATCATTGTAGCTTCCGATGAACACGTGCAAAAGGAATTAATGAAAAATACCAAGACATGAGAACAAAGAAGAAATATAAATGTAAGCGCTTATTGCCAACGCAGAAAGTAATAAATTATCGAGACGAATTTCTATTACATTGTGCTACATTATATTAACAACATCTCTGAAGCAACTTCATAACATCAAAATGTGTAACCCAACTTTAAACACATCGAAGGAGGCAAAAAATGAGATAAAGGGAAGATCACCCTTGAATTCGTCAGAAATCGAATTACAACAGCAAAATCTTCGCAAAACAATATTCTATGGAAGCCTATCGTCAGCTCTTTTAATAGGTGGTTTCTCAATATGTATGCCATATTCTCAAGCACGTCGAGATGAGCTTAATTGTGATACTCTTTGTCAGGGTAGTATGACTTCCGTTCGTAGCTTTCTCAATTTGTTAGGATCTGTTATCATGGGAAGAATTTCTGATGGACTGGGTAGTAGGAAACCATGCTTATATATTGGTGCCCTAGCATCATTTCTAGATGTAAGCATCATGGGATCTACATTTTCAATCCGTGGTTTGTGGTGGAGTATGGTATTTGGTTCTTTATTTCAGAAGAATTTCAGCATTTTGAAAGCGATGATTGCTGATTATTATGAAAAAATTGAGGCACTTGCAGGCGACAACGAAGCACTAAAATTATACACTTCTTCAGCATCAAGGGCTAGTAGTGTTGGAAAGATTGGTATGAGTTTTGGGTTGTCATTTATGATTGGACCACTTGTGGGAGGATATGTAGTAAAATCATTTGATCAAGCAATTTTCGTCGGACTTTTTTTTGTTTTCCTATCAATGCTTTGCATTTACAGTATTCCCAGTACCACAACCAAAATAGCAAAGTCTCCTTCTCCCTCTCATGGATTTATGAAATTGCTTAAACTAAAAGCAGCCAAATCCCCAGCAGCAATTTTCTTTATGCTCATTCGTACAGCAATGGGTTTGGCTTACCATATCTTCAATACTGTCTGGACAGTGTCGCTTAAGACACGTTTCCAGTTCGGACCCGCTGACTATGGTAGATTTTTCTCGTTTATCGGTCTTGGATTCGCATTATCGCAAGGATTTTTTGCAGGAAGGCTTGTTCAGTTCTTTGGGCCCAAAAGACGAGTCCTTCTCATTCAATTTTGCTGCATTGCACTAGGGGTTGGCCGCTGGTTTGCCTTTCAAACAAATAGTCTTAGTCTTGTCTATATTCTATTCGCGTTGATTATTACAGCATTAGGTGTGATGAACACTATAATTACAGCAGATACTAGTAAAATCGCTTCTTCTGATGAAATTGGAGGCTTATTAGGATTATTAGATGCTGTTCAGAGTGGTGCAGGCATGCTAGGTCCAATTATTGGTGGTATTTTGGGGCAAGTGACATGGGGAAAAAGTGAAAACCAGGAAGCAAATACCTTCGCTCCTATGGTAGCAGTTGTAGGTTTATATGGTTTTATATTCTGTTTAGTTCTTTACGGTTACGATAAATATGTTGTAGAGGAAGAACAGAGAAGAGAAATTCATTTGGATAAAAAGAAAACTCAATAAACAGGAGTGTACAAAATGGCCGTTTCGAATGTATCTAATATCTTTTAAGATAATGCACAGGATCTGCATCTTGAGACCTTTCATATCCCTTTAAAGCCTCCAAATCTTTAATTCTCAATTAAGTTCCATCTTTACAATTCAAGCAGTATTTTTTTTTCATCGTATTTCAAGTTTTATTTCATCTTGCAACGAAAGTGAGGGGGTATTATATTCCTTGTGACTCCCTCCATAAGAGACGGAAAGAGTATCCTTATCAAGATGATCGCCCATTGCTTTCACAAGATCTCCACTCGCAAAAGATATTTTAGATGTTGTTTTGGGATCCAATATGGATTCGATTAGTTTCCATGCAGTACTAAAGCCCCATGGAGCATTTATCAAATACACCTTACGAAGTCTTTCAGGATATTGTGATTGAGCTACATAAATCAACCTTTTTATCATTTCTCTAGCTTTTTTATTAAACAATAAGTCTGTAGTAAACCCCTTTAAGTCAAAAAGTACGACAAATTGTTGTGGACTTGGGAGAGGCGTCATTTTTCCAATCATAAGTTCAATCATGTAAGCTATATAGCGAACATACTCGTGAACTGCTTCGCACAAATCATCTTTGGCATTATTTGAAGATTCCGCATTGTTTGATCCATAATCATCAGGCTTCCAGTGAGATAATTTATAATTAGAAATAATGCAGCCTTCTTTGGAGTATCCACATAGTCTCCATGCTCCAGCTTTTTCGAAATGAAATCAATAAATGTAAAAACGTCATTATGAGATTATCAAAGTATGGAAAGAATCATCGAAGCACTGTAGCATATAGAGCGATTTAAGCATAAAAGAATTGTAATTAGATCTGATATCACCTACATTTCAGAGCATGTGGAATCATAATGTGATCTATTTTTTGTGGTTGCCACTTTGCTCTCCACTTTACCTGTTCAATGAATAGATCTGTGGATAACTTCACGTTGTGCTTTCTAGCAATCAATATTCGAAGCATGTGAGCGTCATTATTTAGCAAAGTTTTGGAAGTGTTTTGGGCGGATTCGATGAGTGTTTGAATGTCTACATTTTTGTATTTTTGTGCCCAAGTAGCCCAATATTGAGCATCAGAAGAGGATGAAGAAGGAGTATGAATTACGGAGAGGATGGAGTTGCGTAGTTTCTTAACTTCATGGTTTTCTTCAGTAGCGATAGCAAAAGAATATTCTGGTGTTTGTTGGTTAGTTTCTAGAGAATCAACTACTGAATTTGCTATCATTGTCCCCTGCTGCTACCTCTATCACTTTGGCTTTGGATAATGAAATTTGAAATTTCTGCTTTATGAAAACGGAGCACGAATTCTTTGTTACAGTCGTACTTGTGTCTAATAATAAAATAAAAAAATAATAAAATAATAATAAAAAAATAATAAGAGTTTTTTCTTTTCTTTTATGCATATCATTCCGTATGGTCAAATTCAAATCAACTTTGCATGTGCATTGCTCAATACAAATATTATTGTCAAACATTGCACTATGAATATGTTCTTTAGACGTGAAAATTTTCGTGCTAAGGTACAACAACTGCTACTAGAGAGAGCACCATGAATCTTGAATCAATTGCGATTGTGAGTACATGGACGTTTGTTTGTACACTTGGGTACAAAATGAGACGACATTTTTACTTCTGGGAAACCAACGCAGAACAAATGCTGAAGCTGCTACTGTTGAGATCGTCGTTTCAACCAAAGAAGCAAATAAAATCAATACAGTAACATGTGGTCCAGAGTATATTCGTCGATTCGAAATAAATCTTCTACATTTTTCAAAGACGGTTCCTTTGAAATCACAGTCGGATCATGTATTTTGTCCGTGTATGCCGTTGATCGATATTTATTATACAAGCGTGAAGATGATATTTCCATATTGAAAAACATGTTCAATCCATTTTCCGATAGTGACTTTTTCAATAATTCCGATAATGAGCAACAGAAAGAACAAGAACACCAAATGCGGAAAGCTGTGTTAGAGCAACTTCGATACGAAGTAGAACAAGATCATCAAAATAGCCAAACGGATTCAAATCAAAAACTTGCCTCTGTCTTCAGTGGAACATCGAAATCAAAACGCAATGATGATCATCTAAATGGCACTATGATATTGAAGGATGCGACATTACCATCAACTCCTATACTGTTTCAATGCAAAGTGCGGAAAATACCAGCAATGTTTGATGGAACAATGAGCTTGAAGGGAACTCATTTAGGGGATATTGTAGATGTTATACAAAAAAACGTAGGACCAAGTGGTATGTATCATTTATGCCGTTCATCTAATGTGAGCAGTATGCATGGAAAAGAAGAAATAAAAACCAGGGTGGGTTGGTTTCCTATCTCTCACCTGGAAAAGTTAGATTGAGTCCTAAAACTATTTGATTTTTATGTGGAAAAAGTATTCAGTTAGTAAGAAATAAAACTTTTCGAACATGAAATAAATTAGGAACGGCATGATCAAATAATGTAATAACAAACATGTGACTAAAATTTAACTATCCTCATGAGTTAAGATTGGAAAGTTTCTACTTTCTTTTACCCCGTTTATACTTATTGGCAGCCGCTCTCTCCCTATCAACACCTTGTCGAATCAGCGCAGGCACATTTGCTTCATGCGGTAAATGAAAGTATCGTATATTTGACCCTCGAATATGCAGTAGGTCATACTCTTGTATAGGTAAACAGTCATGATGTTTATTGGTGTCAAACTTTGAAACATCCCCTACTAACTGTTGTGTGGGCACAATCTTAATGCCATCTGCTAAATTTAATTTTTGTCGCTTCGGAGATGACTTCATTTTACCCAATTCATAATCATATGAAACATTGGAATCACCTATTCCTTGCCCGTTTCCATAGTATTTTTTATCTATGGTGCCTTCGTTTCTTTCTTTGTAATTATGAAGCTTGTGATAACTTACAAGTCGACTAGCTTTTTCTAAAATGGTATTCATACTATCATCACAAGAATATAGTATACCGTGGAAGATTCTTCCATTTTTTAACTCAACCTCAAGATGTAAGTTTTGCCCCGATAGATGGCGCAAGAGTGGTGCAATGTTCCTCAGACCTGGTCCCCTTCCTAATCTATTTGCCGCTTGTTGTGTGAAATTTGTATTCGTTGACATACGAGAAAATTGACTTTTGGTTGGTTCCTTTAATTCTTGTGATTCATATTAGGAGAAGATGTGCTTCCCTCGATCTGCTGGAATGCAAGTGACGACCATTTGTGCACTTGTTTTTTAACAACTTTTGAGACTGCTGCTATGACGTCAGCAAAAGACACGATTGACATGATTTTTTATATTATGTGTGAAATCTTTTATTTTAATCAAAATGACAGATGAAATTACTGATATACCTAGTGTAATAATGAGAAAAAAAAATTACGTAAACTGGAAAACGACCCCTCTCCATGGGAATTGGCCGTCTTTTGTGAATTGCCGACCGAGACCTTCTTCAACTTTCAGGTTCCGCACATCGTTG
>Ga0209092_10001297_pt1 | contig 24783 bp, 14 predicted proteins | sample FraStrMetagenome_FD_187446 | JGI IMG/M metagenome (GOLD analysis project Ga0209092, IMG submission 187446) | Marine eukaryotic phytoplankton communities from Arctic Ocean - Fram Strait ARC3M Metagenome (SPAdes) (version 2) | ecosystem: Environmental > Aquatic > Marine > Oceanic | place: Fram... | reverse complement strand
TTTTAGAAGAAAAGTATGTTATGTTATGTTATGTTACGTATGTTATACCGTAGTACGATTTTGCCACAGTGTACAACGTGGAGACAAAAATGAAAGAAAGAATTATCTGCAGGAGTTGTCAGAACAATCCTCTTTCGTCAATGAGGATTCTAAGTCACAACCATTTCTTCAACTTTCATTTTATTTTCATGGGCACTAACTTCTTTTGATACTCCGAATTGAAATTGTTCTCCAAATGGTGAAGTACCGTAACTCATTGTTTGTGAACAAGCCTACGACTGATTACGTTCAGCTTGCTTACTCCTCGCGAATCTTTGTGGGTCTCTCAGTTGACATCTCTCTGACATGCGTAAGAAAAAGAACATCTAATTGATTGAATCATGGACTATCTAACATTCATTTCTCATTACTGCAATTGATAAAATATATAAATTAAAGTTCATATGTGTATTCTACTTATTTTTTTAAGTAAGGATTTATACATTCTTCCACATGTTGTTCTACCCTTCCAAAATAGAGTTATTAGCATTATTTTGATGAGTCAAATTGTGTAAAAAGACGTAATGATATATTTTTAGAGCGTCTGCTTCAAAATCGAGGATTTTTTTTGTTCCATGCAGTCGGATAGCCTCTATTTACATCACTTAATTTGTTCCGTAAAAATTGATATCATTTAAAAAAAAAAGAATAGAATCTTGACATTGCATAAAACGATTTCGACGTTTCATACAGCTTCTTCCATTGATTCTGTCCCAAAACCCAAAAGGGTTATAACTGGAAATCCTGGTGCAATCCTTTATTTTCTTGAGTGTTGATCATAAACGCTATATACAAGATATATCATTATTAAAAAGTACCTCCAGAAGTTGGAACTTCAAGGAATTTTTCAAACTTCTACTGATTCTCGCCAGTCATTGACTTTCATCAGGTCTATATACAAAAATGTCCAAGTATGAGGTAAAGCAAAATGGTAAGACTGGTTTCTTAAAGCTACTCTACGAACGAGAAACCAGAGTTGACAAGAAAAATAAGCTTCTTCGTCGTAAAGGGCTTAGTTCTATGGCAGCTTCCGTTCCTTGGTGAGTACGATGAAAAACTTTCACAAACCATCAAGAAAGCTTCTGCAAATTTACTGATTTTTGTGTTTCTGCGTTTCTTTGTCTTTCATAATAGGAACTTAAAACGCATACAGAATGCAGTCTTATCTGTGGGTCCTGGAACGCCAGCTTCGACAACAATTGTTTCTTCAACATCATCATCATCATCAAACTCAAGTGCATCTTCTGAATCAGATGATTCCATGGGAATGTATGCTAGATGGAATCCAGATTATACTGTTTCGATCAACTCTGACTCGGAAAATGAGGACCTTTCCTCGGAACAAATGCAAAATATTTTAGATGATGAGCAACCTGATGAAAATGAAGCATCAGAGGGTTTACAGGATGTGTGTCAAGAATTGTCAAGTTCTCGACGGAGGCAGCGACGAACATCTGAAAGTAGCGGCGAAAGTTCGACAAATGAAAATGCAATTTTGGATAATAATAATAATAATGCCGATTTCTCAGAAATATATGCTTCGACCAGCACAACAGAAGCCCAAACTCGGCGAAGAGAAGAATCTTATCCATCGTCCCATAATTCAAACGATACCCCAAATCTCAATAGGAATAGGAATTTATATTCTAGGGCTTCCACTAATACATCTTCTCCTATAAATGCAACATCGACAATATCAACTCACACTTCACAAAGCCTTAAAGGGAATGTATCACTTTCCAAAAGACCACAAGTCCCAGCATTGAAGCATGGTGGATGCATAAATACTGCAACATGGCTAACTTGTCCATGGAGACTCTCTACAGCGAGCAATGATGATAATTTGAATAACAATAATTCCATTATACAATCTTCCTCCTATTCTTCCAATAATGAATCCACTAGTTCAGACCCAAATTCAAAACCTTATACTGATTGTTCTGGAAACTTGAGAGCTGTTTATAACCATGAATCTCCGACACAGCTTGTGACTTCTGGAGACGATAGATTAATTAAATTTTGGGATCTCAGTGCATCCATGGGAATGACTTCGTTATGTAATGCAGGTCAAAGCACTGCTATACCTTTTTCGAATACCCGATTCAGTTCAAAAAGTAATCAATGTACAAACAATGGAGATCAAATGGTTAATTCAAATAGTATGACAAAAAATGTAAAACAATGGAAACAACATCATCGCCAGGGGAAAAACCTTTCGGGATCGGTTGTACCATTAGCAACATTACTAAGCGGTCATCGTGGAAACGTGTTTCATGTTACCCCTATCCCGAATAGACCCGGAAAGATAGCCAGTTGCGCCGCCGATGGATTTCTACGATTATCTGATATTGAACAACAATTGCTTCCTTCTGTTCTACCGACCTCTGTTGGGCGTCCTGCCTCTTTTGTACAAAATCGTCACGGTCTATATAGAGGAAATTCTGGTGCTGGTAGATCAACCACTGCTAGTCAAGTCATTGTTTCACCAGAATTCGATGGAGATGAACGACAGGGTTTAGGTGCATTACGATCAAGCATGTGTTATTCTCATTGTTTTTTAAACAATAATGTTGGATTATTATGCAGTGAACGTGGATTACGGAAATTTGATGTACGATTGCCTCCTGTAAGTCAACCAATGAGGCATGTGTTTTGGGACGGTGATGGAGGATCAAACTCAATGAGTGCATGTGGAATGAGAGGCTACGCTAGAAGAGCAGGTATAAGAAAAACTTGCAAAGCATGTGCAATTTGGAGAGGTGCAAAAGATACTGATGACGAGAATCTAGATTCATATTATGTTTTTGGTAGGTGTTTCTCTTTTTTGGTAAATTTTATTGAGGAGTTTCCATTTTTTTTCTCACATTTTTCTTGAATATTATCAAAGCCGGAGGAAGTTCCGGAGAGGTTGCACTATTTGATCTTCGTATGGATGGGCCTAGTAGGGTTGTTCAAAAGTATCGACCAACAAATCTAACTGAAATTTCTCATGTATCCGTAAGTGGACTGGATTTATCACGGGATGGGAGAGAGCTCCTTGTATCTTACGAAAATGATCAGGTGAGAGAATACTTAAACATCCTTTATTATTGATTTACAAACTTGAATTTCTAATATACTTCAAATAACCACTCATTTGAATTGGGAAAAGATTTATACCTTTCCAATATTTCCTGAGTCATCAAAATCTGGTCCCACAATTAATGATCTCAACAATAATTTCAAAGATTCTGATAAGCCTTTACCTGAACTTGCTGTTTATGGTGCTCATTTGAATCGATATACATTTCTGAAGGTAAATGAAAATAAATTCGTTTCTGAACTCATTCTTTTATTACGAGATGACAACTCATCTTCTTTTCAAAAAACTACAGAACGCCAAATATGCAGGACCAAATGATGAATACATATGCACTGGATCGGATTCTGGACATGCATGGATATACGAAAGATCGACCGGAGATGTAGCAGCTTTGCTCAAAGCTGATCAATGCACCTGCAATGGTGTAATTCCTCACCCAACTCTTCCGTTTTTTGTAACTTATGGTATTGATTCAACGGCCAAATTATGGCGAGGAACGATCCCAGTGGATGATGATATCGATGATTCTCCTTCAGTAAGTTACAAATTATATGAGAATAAATCATAAATATCATATTCTACATTTACTCACTATCCTACTTTTCTTTTTTCTTTTGTACAGGGGAGAGCTCAAACTTACCTAAAACGAAATTATAATAAAAGCCTCATCACACGGCATTGGCGTAACACTCAATGCACTATTTTAGAGCTGAGTGATGTTGTAGATAAGGGGCCATTTCTCCCTGATCGAAACGAACAAGATTTGAATTTTATTGATCGAATATCTAACTCTCAAGGCTTCCCTTACGCGCGTTACATTGCAAATGATACTTGCAATATTGCTGAAGTTCTCCAATTGAATTCGAATGCGTACACGAGGTCACTTCTTTCTAGCGAAAGAAGCCCAGTTCAAAGTGGTTTTGAAGGTTTCTCTCGTCGAGTAGGGCTAATTCGATTACGAAATCAAGCGGCTCAACTTGGATTGAAATCAGACCCTATTGTGCCTTGGATCATGCATCCAAGGAGCAAATATAAATATCGCGATACAGAAGATGGCATGTTTCATCCTTCTGACCTTGTTCCTGATTACCCTAGTGATTGGATAAGATTTGATATGGAAATGACGAATTTTCCTAGTGAATTTGGAATGGTTTTCAATAGCAAAATCTACAAAACTTACTTTGCTGATGTTTACCAGAGTTCAAATAATGTTGAAGAACTCTCGGATCTGATAGTGAACAAAAAAAACGAAGACAAGGAGCCATCAGGTAGAATGAAAGCAAGTGAGGTTACAAAAGAGAGTCAAAAAAAGATACGAGTCTCTTCTTCAAAAGATACTGAAGAGTTAACGAACGAAGTTTCCTTTGATACTAAAAACGCTTGGAACATTATATTTGAGACAATCCTGCTACTTAAAGAAGGGGGCAATGAAGCGCTTAAAAATGGTTTTGAATCATTGGCTGCCAATAGATATGATAAAGGATTAAGATATTGTGCTGTAGCATTTATGGTTTTCCCTTATGAAAACCTTCACTTTTTAAAGAATCATCAACTGGAGTTGGTTCGTAATGCCGGTAGAGAAGTAAATTGGACTCCTTTACTAAAAACATTCATAAGTATTCGACTGAATTTGTCTTTGACTATGCTTAAAGTTAGCATAAATGATCGTAAAGGTGCTATGGATCAGGCTCAATTAGCAGTGGAGGCCTTAGAACCATTTTGTCGGAAGAAGGGGTTAAAATTTATTGGAGAAAATCTTAGTCAGGAAGTAGAAGAACCAATTGTTTCATACATTGAAGCAAAAGATCTTCAAGCTAAAGCCTATTTTAGACTGGGGAGCGGTAAGTCTGATGTAAAAGAATAGAGAGAATTTTTTCTATATTGAGTAATGTACTAAATATCTCTTTTTCTTTTTTTTCGTCCATTAGCAAAAAATTCCAACATGGACTATGAGTGTGCAATTAAACATTTTGAGAAAAGCATTGAATGTAAAAAGGAAATTGATCCAAATGGGATAGTCGATCCGATTGTAAGTAAGCGTTTAGCCGAAGCAAAAAAGAATTATTCGAAGAAGAAAAAAAGGCAAAGAAAGAAATTCAAATCCATGTTTTCGTCTGAAAAAAATAGCGATAATCAACCAAAGTCGTGATCAGGGCATCATACACCGTGACCATAAACAAAGAATGAGATTCGAATAATTGAAAATGAGGAAATTCTCATTGACTAAAATTTGTATAATAAAAACCGAATTTCTATCATAAGTTAGAATATTGCTTGGTATTTCAGTGTAGCAGCACAAAGAAAGACATATCATATTTATCACTTTCCGCACAAATTTGGAACTCGAGAATTTTCACCAACATTTGGTGCAAAGGATTAACATGTTAGAATGTATAATGATCTCAAGGTTTTACTGTATTCCTGCTTCTTCATCTAGAACTGTTTCCACTGCATCAATAAACTCTACAAAATCGACGCTTTTAACTGATGGATATATGGTCGAAGGACCTTGAAATTGTCGATCTAGCCATTCCTGTACAGCGGGAATCTCAAAAGCAGGTTCAAACAAAATTTGATTAAATGATAATGATATGAGGGGTTGTTGAAATATGGCTTCCTCTAGGATATACAAAGCAACTGCTATCATCGCGAATCGACCATTATTAAGTTCTCGTTCTTGCATTTTACGTTTGGCACTATCGGTCGCACCATCCAGAATTTTTAGAGGGTCCCAGAAACATTCGCCAGGTAGGAAAGCTTCGCCTGTATCCATTTCCTTTATCGACTTTGCATATATGTCAAGATATCCAAGTAAGAGTAATATGATGGTCATAAATAGTGACAAAAAAGGTAGAGTAACCCCGCCGTATATGACTGTAAATTCTGCTGATTCAGTTGGAATGAATAGCTTGTCTACAATTTCTTGCAAAGGCCAAAATATCGCTGCTAACATTGCCAATCGTCCATGGCGAATCTCAGCCTCCCGATAGTCACGAAGAATGAGGGCTGTGGGTCGTGGTTCTGAATATTCATCAATGAAATCCTCTACGTTTTCTTCTTCATCTATGTCTGCAGGTAGGAAAGATAAAAGAAATCTTTGGACCATCCTAAAATAATCTTTTGTAGCAAAATCAAAAGGATCAAAACCATAGTCTCCTGGCAAGCAATTACTCCCGACACCCGCACCAGCAGGAACAACACCTTCCAATAGTGCTTTTTCTAGTAAGGCAGAGTTATCTTTGCTGCTTTCAAGTTTATTAACTATGTTATCATTCCTTGACATATTATCATCTTCTTCCTCAAGCATTCGTAAAGCCTCTTCCAGAGCAATGAGTTCTTCTTCATCTGGGTCATCAAGCAAGGAAAAGTCATCATCGGCGTCTATACTTACTGTGTTTCTAGACTCCTTTTTAAACGAAGATAAAGCATCCTCCATTCCTGGTACATCATCATCAGGGAGATCTAAAAGTTGGAGTAAATCGTTATCATTTAAATTTTGAAAGGGAGCATATTCAGACGAAGATTCATAACCTTCTTCCCATATATCTTCAAAATCATCTTCATCATAATCATAATCAAGGGATTCTTCGACATCATCATAAAATTCATTTTCATCTCCATCAAATCCAATAGAATTGATAACATCCTCTGTACTGAGATATTCATTATCTAGTTCATCATTCTTTTTATTGCTTCTTTCCTCATCTTCTTCTATATTGTCTTCGGGCATGCTGCTCATTCTCAATTTTGACCTAAGTTGAAATCTATTGGTTATAACTTTAGCTGATGCAGATCGGCACAGTCTCGAGTGGAGTGAATTTAATCCTGGTATTCTCGAAGAAGGCCTTGAAAAATAAACGTCATTTTGTATTCTGTAGGCAACGCCACTGAATCTCATTGGAGAGAATCCAGATGAATTTGTGAGGTAAATTATCAATGTTGTAAGCCATAAGAGTTCATGTGTTGTAGGTGGTTTAGTAGTTGATATAGCTGTAGCTTTTTTTCCACACATATTTATCTTTCCACTAATTTTGACGCGCTTATAATATTTGGGTTCTCTTTTAAGTTGCTCGAACCATGTCAGAAGCCTAACCAAACTTTAAAATTTAGAAGCGGCGATGCAATGAGACAGTGTATGCTCTCCTTTTTGGGAACTCGATTGTCATTTTGAGTACGTTTTCATCAACATCTACTTACTGTAGACTCAACATGAATACGAGTATCTTTTTTAGTCTCTTCAACTTGATAGTTAATTTTGTTAAAAAAAAAAAAATATTAAAAATAAATTAAAAATTAGGAGGGCTGCTGGATTCTTGTCCATGAGTTTATTTTTCACTTTATGTTCACATTTGATAAGTCAATATGCGCGCTACATGATTATTTTATTATTATTATATTGACCAAACTTTTTCTTCAAAAGAAAAATCTTATAAATCAAATGATGTCAACAATTGAACCGTTATCCAAAAAGCTTTGTCTGAAACTAAATGGGGAAAATGAAACTGGGTTGGACGCAAATGAAAAACAGCAGCAGCAACAGCACCACTTTGATCAGGCAATTGAATGGATCCTTTCTAATGGAGGCTATGTTCATGAAGCCATCTCGATGTCCATTCCAATAAATAACGGTATAGAAAACAGTGTTGACTCTCTTGACGCAATATCAAGAGGTCAAGTAATCACAGAAAGCCATATAAAAAAAGGGACTCTATTGATTCATATTCCAAAAAAGTGTCTCATAAGTATGGGCTCTATAAATAAATCAAAGCTAGGAAAACAAGTTTTGAATTCTATCTACGCTGTAAAAGAAAGTGATAGCGAAAAATTCTATCATTCCAAAAGTGATATAGTGATAGCAATTTACCTGGCTTTGCTCATTATGGAAAATCAAACGAAAGATAATTCTTTGGAAGACAAAACGAATAAAGATGATAAAAAGATTAGCTTTGATGAAGATACATTATTTTTTTCTCCTTATATAAATACATTACCACAAGCATCATGTTACGATAACCTACCTCGAAGATGGACAGAAGTGGAATTGAAAGAGTATCTTGGGGGTACTTCACTAATTAAAAAGGTTCTAAAAGACAAAAAAGGTATATTGAAAGATTATGAACTCGTATACAAAAGTCTCGGGAAAAGAGAAAATGATTCGTTTCCTTTACCTTCGCTAGAATTATTTGATTCTTGCCTAGCGGCCGTCTCTTCGCGAGCGTTTGCAGAGTTTGGAGGAGTAAACACAGTACATTTTGAAAATGATATTTTAGAGGAAAAAGAATTTTACTGTAGTCAAGATGCCATGGTACCCATGTTAGATTTATTAGATCATAAACGTGGAAGTCAACAAACTCCAGAGGTTCACTATGAATGTGTAGATGGTGATATATTTGTAAAGGCTCGAATAGACATTTCAGAAAATACAATTATTAGAGACACTTACGGAGCTAAAGGAAATGCGCAGTTGCTCCGACGATATGGATTTTGTCTACCTAATAACTTAGAACCTGATGGGTCTTCAAATGATATATTGGAACTTGATGTTTCAAGTTTGTTGGCTTTGGTCATACCAATTTCTCCTGTCTCGTCTGATGAAAATCGATCAACTACATCAAATAAATTAGAAGCCGGTTCCGAGGAAGTGATTGATCTACGTGCTGGTCCCAAATCATACACCTATGGTGGGTTTGTAAAAGCTTTAGAAAAATGTTTACGCTTTGTTGATGATCAGAATAACACTGAGTCTAATGCACCTGCACGAGATAAATTTGATGACATCGATTCATTTTTGAATGAGTGTGAGGAAGATGAGGAGGATGATTTTGAATGGGATAGAAACGATGAGGATGGTGAAGGATTTGATAATTTTTACGCAGCAGATTCTATTGGGGGTGAGGGTAGTGATGATTACTTTCAATCCGGAAATAATCCTTCTAATCTGGTGAACAATCAAAACGAGTACAAAGCGTTGTGTGCTTTAAAAAATGCTTTGGAATATGCAACAAAAGTGTATGTCCTTGCAGGGTCTTCGTTGGATTCATCTTCATCTGAGAAACAAAAAATGGCAACTTTATTGGTTCTCTCTGAGAAAAGAACGATTTCTTTGTATTTATATGCAATCGACATGATCCTCAATGATATGAATCAACATGAGAAAGATAAAACAAAGTTGAGTAATATTAATAATAATGATGCTACCAATCATTGTTCTTCAGAATCCCCCATGGATGCTCAAACAAGCGAAGATAATAGAATGATACGTACACAAGCTGAAGAGCTAAAGAAAGTGTATCTACAAATTCGACACCCTCAAATTTTTGCTACTCTTCGGAATTAATTTATTCGTGCTCCTTCAATTTAATGGCTCATTAATGAATTGTTTTACTTAAACTTGAAAAACAAGACATGATTGATAAGAAATTTGGTACCGTAGAATCAATTATCTTGACTAGAAGCACAATCCGTCGTATTGCACAAATAAAGATTTCAAACTTAAAAAAATGTGAAACCAAATTGATCAAAAACGCCCCCCCATTCAATGCTTACGTCATTGGATTCGCGATTAAAACGTTCTAACCGCAAACGATAAGCCTTTCTTGGCCTTCTCAAAATTCAAATAATTACGTATTTATTTTACTTGAACTAACATGAAATTAATTGTGTCATATATGTATGGATCGTGACTGCAGGATCTTGTCAAAGATATATCTATAATAGATCTCATAAATAAAGATATCTAACAAAGTACATAACCACCTTCGATTGACCTCATTGTCAAACTTCCAACATGCAAAAATATGTCATTCCACTTTCTATAGTGGGAATGACAGATGCCATTGCTTATATGATTGTAGCACCCTCGATCATCTTTTATGTCCTTGAAAATGGAGGAGACCAGTCTCAATACGGTGTCATCCTATCCATCTTTTCCTTTGCTTCCTTCTGTACAAAACCATTTTTAGGAAGTTGGACTGATCGAGGTGGATTTCGTATACCTTACTTTGTTTCTTTGGGAACTTCAAGTTTAGGTGGATTTCTATATTTTTTGGCCTATGCATTTCCCAAGGGTTATTGGGCCGTTTTGTCAATTTTTGTGGCACGGGCTTTGAGTGGAGTTGGTGCTGCAAACACAGCATTGGGATATGCGTATATAGCCAAGATGCTGCCTAGTGGAGAACAAACCAAAATGAATTCGTTGTTAAGTATGATTCGAATTTTTGGAATGGCAGCGGGACCTGGTGTCAATGTCTTTTTAGCTCATATTGACTTTGATCTATTTGGATATCATGTGGATCATTTGAATTCAGTTGGGTTGGTGTTGGTAATTTTAAATTTACTTGCCCTATTTTGCATTTATCAATTTTTGGATGAGCCAGAATCAGAAGACGATGAAAAAGAGAGTGTTGGTGATAATGTTCAAAAGAAGGAAAATTTTGGAGATTTGATCAAAAATGTCTTATCCTTTGATATTTGTGTCTACCTTATTTCCATTTTTTCATTCAATGCCAACTTTCAAATGTAAGTATCACAAAATTCAAAACGAAACACAACAATCCATTTCCTTCTTACATGAACTAATTTTCAATCATAAAAATTTAGCATCGAAACTGCATTTGCTCCTGCCGCGAAAGATGCTTTGAATTGGGGACCTGTTCAAACATCTACAGTTCTTGGATCAATGTCCATCATTATCTTCATTGTCATGCTGCTTGTATTTCAACTTTCCGCTAGAAAAGTAAGTGATCAATCGCTTTTAACATATGGACTGATCCATGGAGGTGTTGGGTATACTTTGTTGTATTTCCTTTGGACAAAAGAGGCTACTGTCGCCCAATACGCTATTCCTATTGTACTTGGAGCATCTAGTTTTCCATTTTTAGGAGCTCCCACACGATCTCTATTTACAAAAATTGTAGATTCGAAACCAGCATTGGATCATCATCATGGTTTCATGCAAGCAATGTTGAGTATGGGTGCAAGTGTAGCAGGATTTGTCAGTCCTGGTTTGATTGCCACGTTTGTGCTACGGAAACCAGAAGAGGTTTTGGCATCCTCAGATCAAAGAGAGTTGACATACTTTGCATTATATGCTCCAGCTATTTCCATCGTTGTCCTTATTGGCCATTTGTATGTACAGCAAAAAATTCTGTCTCAGACAGAAGGTAAGAAAGTAGATGTTGAGGATCCAGCACTGGATGAATCTACGGCTCTAAAAGGCACTCCCAAACGAAATACTTCAGTATTGCACAAAAATAGATATCTCCCTAGACAAGCTTCGCATCGGCAATCTTCCTGTACTTTGATGGGGGTAAATCAACCACACATTTTCGAGGAAGATGTGATTGAAGATGAGGAGTAGGCTATGTGCCCATCAACGATAAAGTTAACTTCGTGCGTATTGAAAATATAACAAAGATTAGAGTTTATTTATGTTATCTTTTGTAAAAACATGATTAGGGTGTGGAAAAGTCACATCTAGAGTAGATAATCTGGCCGTACCGCCACATCAATTTCCATAAATGTACATACCTCCTCTGTTTCAAAGTCGTATGCGTACAACTTCATTAATTTCGATATTTACTGTATGATCAAATACATTCGCTATGTCGTGATGCAGGCTTGGCACTATCCTCATATTACGACAGCAAGGTTTAGCCTCAAGCTTTCAAATGGAATGTCATCATTAATCTATTTCAATCTTTAATAGGAAGGATAAAAAAAAAGTTTCAAAAAATAGAATCTTATATAAGCGTACATAAATATATATATTATATATGCAGGTTGATAACAGAGGGCCAGAATTGATTTGTCCTTTGACACAACACAACATCATGGATCAGAAACATAATTTTTTCTCGTCATTTTCATGTAAATAGTATAGGAAATACGAAAACGACATCCCCAACTTGGATAGCAAAGCCTTGCTTCGAAGATAGATATTACTTTCTTCATACAATGGCCGTATCGACTGTTTCCATAGTCATTGCCATTGGAACGCCTTTGGATCCCACACGGCGACTTTGAACATAGCCCCATAGAAAAGAACCCAAGAAGGATCCAAGAAAGGACCCAAATGCGATGGAAGCAACGGAGGAGTATCCACTGGCCATGTCTTGAGTAGTATTGGTAGAAGATTTGGAGGTAGAACTCGTGTAAGAACTTGCTTGACTAGGTGTTGGTTCTTGCTCACTTGTGGTGCTGGCACTGTTGCTGTTACTGTTGCCGTTACTGCTACTGGTGGAAGAAGCTTCACCACTTCCAACTTGTAAAAAGGTGGTGGCAATGTTGGAGATTGTAAGATACTCCTCTCCATTCATAGTTCCTGGTTCGTCTTCACTATGTTTCACACGAGCAAATAAAAGATTTGCCGAATTTTCAATCTTGAGTGTGGCTTTACCTTTCTCATCCGTTTGAGCATCTGTCAATAATTCCCCCGAATCTCCATCATAGAGAGAAATCGTATGATCCATCAAGGGTTTATCTTCAAAGTATGCATAGGCTTCTACGGCATTTTCAGTTTCCGAAGAGAGGTCCATGAGAAAGGTTAATTCATTTTGAGAATATTCCAAAGTTTTCTTCAAATCCTTTCCGACATGACTTGCACTGGTATAAAATTTGACGAGGGCCGCGGGGCCATGTTCTGAAAACACACCCCATAATACAAAACTCTCTAGGGCATACGATGCCTTTTCAGTTTGATTCTCATCGATGTACATTTCTTTTTTGGGTATATTCGCACGGAGAAGGGCCCCATCTAATTTTACACGGAGTTGACTTTCACCATTGTCCGACCGAATATGAGCTTGAACTCCCTTATCATACACCATTTGACCAAAATTTTCGGGTCCAGCATTATCGATTCCGGGTTTTTCGCTAAAGGTGTAGATAGATTGAGGCACTCCATTTTGGATGGATGTTTGTTGCCAGACAGCATGGCCTTGAGTTTCAGGGATGCCCCAAAGAAGAATGAGGAATGCGACTAGGGAAATGGATTTGGAAATCCTTTGAACGAATGGAGTCATCAGATTAGCAGTTGTTTTCTCTGAAGTGCAAGTATAATAATGGTATAGTTAGTATTGGTGTAATTCATAATTAATCCTTGACATGAGAAGATATGTTTTTTTTTTTAATCATGGTCAGGCCTTTTGTGCCCGGACCATTGTCTACGCAATTGTCACGTAGATGGAGTCTAGCGATGGAATAAAACTTCGCATCTGCTGATGGCTATGTTCTGGAGGGGATCGTGCCGGACAAGTGCTTCATTTTCATTTTTATCCACATATGAACAACGAGAACATTTTCACAAGTGACAGCAGTACGTCTATCCAAATATCAAGGGCTGAATTTTGAGGAATCTGTTTTAAAATATACTTTATGAATAGCAAATCGTTGGTATGAATGAAATCATGTATAGGTATTTGTGGAAACAATTTTGGATACGTTTGACACTTATGATAAATCTATGATACAAAGTCGAAGATTAACATCATACATCAATTTGAAGCATGAACAAACATTGAAAATTGAATATTGTTTTCGAATTGTATTCCTTCCAAGAAAATACATTGTTACGTGAGAATTGTACAGGAGCATTAGCAAAACAAACGAGAAAAATCATCTAAAAGGATAGCATCGAACTTTTCTCATTTAGATAAACTCATTTTCATGTGCTTTTTTTTTTGGGAAATTATCTCCTCCTCCTCTGTGTGAAAGGACCGGTCATGTCACACCAAGTATCATCAAAATCCACATCCACAGAATTCCTTGCATTCTAAAACATAAATATTCGTCTGTATTTTGACTACAAAATTGTTAATATGTACTTTTGCAGGTTTTGAATTGCTTTCTGTGTCCTCTCACTAAAAACAAATGAATTTGCAATCAAAAATGGAGCAAGAAGTATGATAAATAAAAAGTGTTTCACAATTTGTTTGGTCCGCAAAAAAAGAATGCTGCTGCAAGAGTTTCAAGCATGATAAGTCGTAAGTTGAATGCGTCATCATCATCTGTCGATCTTCCATTGCCTAATTAAAATCACATCTGATGGATCTTCTCTTTCCAAAAATACAGATTGGATCTTAAGTAAGTAGGCTTTCGTATGTGGGAGAAGGTAACCATCGAAAGTTGAAAGAAGTTGACCTAAAGAACCGTTATTTATGAATCATTCTACGTAGATATTCTACGAATACAAAGAACAATGATTCCACGTAAGTATATAGGTATGGGTATCTTCAAACCCATAGAAATCCAACCCATCAAAAAACTTCCTGAAAGGTCCAAAAAGTAGCTCCTGTTTTCACAACACGAATATTTATAATAATTTTAAATATATTCATTCACAACATGCTTTCCTCTATAGGAATACGAAGAACGTTGAGCGCTGCTTCACGCAAACGAAATCCAATCAAATTATCCAATGCATTTTTATCTTCGACAAGTCTCAAGGGAGATTACACCATTGGTAAGGCAGAATTTGTGTCTTAATTACCTTCATTGTTATGAAAGCTCTTGGTGGATTAATCAGTCCCGTTCTGTTTTGTTATGACGCGCCTTCTTCTTTCCGTGAAATCTAATTTTATCTTAAAAAAAAAAAACGAAATATTGAAACAAAAAACATCCTCCATTCTTTTTTCAAATTGATTTCAAATTTGTTAGTCGATCATGAATACGACGCCGTAGTCGTTGGAGCAGGAGGATCCGGTCTTCGAGCCGCTATGGGTCTTTCTGAAGCAGGATTTAAAACCGCCTGCGTCACCAAACTCTTCCCCACTCGTTCTCATACCGTAGCAGCTCAAGGTGGAATCAATGCGGCTCTCGGAAACATGTCGGAAGATGATTGGCGATGGCATATGTATGACACTGTGAAGGGAAGTGATTGGTTAGGTGATCAAGATGCTATTCATTACATGTGTCGTGAGGCGCCGAAGGCGGTTTTGGAATTGGAGGAATTTGGTTTGCCGTTTTCAAGGACAGAAGATGGAAAGATTTATCAACGGGCTTTTGGTGGGCAGAGTCTAGACTATGGAAAAGGTGGACAAGCGTATAGATGTGCTTGTGCTGCCGATAGAACTGGACATGCTATGTTACATACTCTCTATGGGAGAAGTCTAGCATTTGATACTACGTATTTTATTGAATATTTTGCTATGGATCTGATTATGAATGATGATGGTGAATGTGTTGGTGTTATGGCGTTAAATATGGAAGATGGAACAATTCACAGGATACACGCCAAAAATACTGTGTTGGCCACAGGAGGCTACGGTAGAGCTTATTTCAGTTGTACCAGTGCCCACACCTGTACTGGAGACGGAAATGCCATGGCCATGCGTGCTGGATTAGCGAACCAAGATGCTGAATTTGTACAATTTCACCCTACTGGAATTTATGGTGCCGGCTGTCTTATCACCGAAGGTTGTCGTGGAGAAGGAGGTATTTTGAGAAACTCAGAAGGAGAAAGGTTTATGGAACGATATGCCCCCAGTGCGAAAGATCTAGCCAGTCGTGATGTTGTCAGTCGCGCAATGACGATGGAAATTAGAGATGGTCGTGGAGTTGGACCAAAGAAAGACCATATCTATCTTCATTTAGATCATTTGCCTGCTGATTTGTTGGCTGAGCGTCTTCCAGGCATTAGTGAAACAGCAGCCATTTTTGCAGGTGTCGATGTAACCAAGGAACCCATTCCTGTTCTTCCCACGGTCCATTATAACATGGGAGGAATCCCCACAAATCATTTAGGAGAAGTTATTCAAACAGAATATGACAGCGACGGAAATTTCCAAGAAGATGTTGTTGTACCTGGTCTTTTTGCCGCCGGTGAAGCTGCCTGTGCGTCTGTTCATGGAGCCAACCGTCTTGGAGCTAATTCACTACTAGATATTGTTGTATTTGGACGCGCATGTGCCCTTCGAATTGCGGACATTGCCAAACCAGGTGATAAGATTCCTGATTTACCAAAAGATGCTGGCATGGAAAGCATTGAAGTGTTGGATTCATTACGTTATTCCGAAGGAAACACACCCACAGCTGAAATTCGATCTGAAATGCAAGCGGTTATGCAAGAAAATGCTGCTGTTTACCGAACCTCTGAAGTTCTTGCGGAAGGAAAAGAAAAAATAGATGAAGTTGTTCAAAAATTTGAGGATGTAAAGGTCACTGATACATCTCTTATTTGGAATACAGATTTGGTAGAAACACTCGAACTCAGAAATCTATTAGGCTGTGCTGCTACCACAATGCATGGTGCCGAGGAAAGAAAGGAAAGTCGTGGCGCGCATGCCCATGAAAACTTCCCCGATCGTGATGATGAAAACTGGATGAAGCACACAAGTGCCTATTTCAACGAAGAAACTGGAAAAACTGAAATTAAATTCAGACCAATTCATTATTATACACTCGATGAGGAAGAATGTGCCGTGGTACCACCAGTTGCAAGAGTTTATTAATTTGTAGGCATTTCTATGTTCGACGCGTTACACTCTGATGTAACTACTGAAACGATTCTATTTTGGAATCAAATAAAAAATCTTTCCTTTTGCACAAATTATAAACTCTTTTTTTTTACTATATTGAAAGAATTGGATTAAGACACTCTTGCAATTATGGTCCATATGTTGAAGTAAGAAAACTTTTTTAGATCATTGCACATTATTCTCTAGATATCTCTGTATATTCCGCTTTAGTATTCTTATGATTCAAAAATGTCACGTTGTGCAAACACCCGACTTAGATGACTGATCAAACTAGATTTTTGATGTAACACAACTGTTCCATCCTTCTTTTTCGACGCGATGGTAAAATAGATGTTCTTATCTGGAACTTCCACCTGCTCTTACTCACTACTACCATGCCCACACGGACTTTTGTCAATACCTTGACCTACTGTGATTGCATCAGTTATTGTTTTCTCTGTTACGATTTCGATGTATTATCAGCAGAATCGTTAATAACTTTAATACTCCGTTTTGTTAAAAAAAAATCCTTCTCTTGATCATCAAATAATTGCTCTTCTTTTTTCATTTCTGTTATAGTTTCTTCGTCGATTCTGCGAAGAAGAAATAGATACATTCTGAAAATTCTATCGATTTTGTGTGACAAAATTCCGGTGAGGGCAATAAATTATAATCAATTACTATTTTAAAAGTTTATTGTATATTTTTTATACTCTTTTCCATAATGATTGCAACATGGAACGAATTGCATGTTTCAAGTATCATTTATCTTTTCTTCTTTCTTGACGTCACCCTATTTTTCAACTTTTCATGTCTCTCTTTTCTTTTCATATCTTCTTCCCATGCTTGGAATTTATACTTTCCCAGTTCATTACTACCTGTATGCCTACCATATTCCTGAGAAGTGAAAAAGGTATTTGCATATTCATCTGAAGGAATTTGGAAAAAAGAATTAAAAGTCAATTGAAATACTCGCACGAAAAAATTATCTTTGCAGGTACTTTCGCTTGTAAAAAAGTCAATTTTTGGTATATTTCACTTACTAGAAATCGGATTATCTCTTACATAATCTTCCATCTGGTCTTCATTTGAATAATCCAAATTTCTGGATTCGTCAATTTCTTTATCCTCCCACAACTTTTCTAAATTAACATTTCTTCGTACTACTTCATCCATGATATGAATCAAATAATTACTTGCGTCAATAGCAATCCAATCATCCCCATCTTCTGCTCCATACTTTGCTCCCAATACATCCTTTTCAGCTAGATCCCTATCTTTCAATGCTTTCACTATCGCATTGGACATAGTACGCAGATGAGATGTATTGCTTCCTGTTACAATTATCATCCCATCTATATATAAATTTTCTTTTGTAAATTTGGATTCAATGAGTTTAATGTCTACTCCCCCCAAAGCTTTCAGACAACCAATAATTTCATCTGAGGTAAGTAGAGTGTGTTTTATAATTTCTATTGTGGCGGATGGGTGCTGTTTCAAAGATGCCTTATGCCGTGTTCGAAGCCATGCAGGAGAATTGCTAGTATTTGACTCTAAGAATTCATCTATATCATTCGCATCCTCTGTTTCCTGCATCTGTTTTTCAATGGCTTGTAATTGCAATTCTAATGATTCTTCACTGTCCTCTTCATCACTCTGTAAATCATCTCCCATATCAATGTTACTTTTACTATCATTGCTACCATATTCATTATCGAGCTTCTCGATGTGTTCAAAGAGAGATTTAAATTCTTCTTCACTCATCTCGTCATCAACTTGTATAGAACCTCCCATAAAATCCTCATCAGATGCTACTTTTTGTTGAGCTTTCATTAACAGGTCAAAATCGATGTCGTCCAAGTCAATGTATTCAGATTGCATGCCTTCAAGTGTATCTTCTTTCTTGATCTGAGTTAGTTCCTTGATAAAATCCTCATCAGATGTTTCTTTTTGTTGAGCTTTCATTAACAGGTCAAAATCGATGTCGTCCAAGTCAATGTATTCAGATTGCATGCCTTCAAGTGTATCTTCTTCCTTGATCTGAGTTAGTTCCTTGATAATATTGTTGTTGAATGGACTATGGGATGGAGGAATCCAGCCATCTGATTCTAAACCTTCATCTTTCTTTTTTGATGAAAATAAACATTTTATGGTTTGGGAAAGTACACGTTGCTCCTTCACCGGGTTGGCTAACGGAACTCTGCAAAAATTTAATTTTGTATTGTGCTTCCTGAGAAATTTGGCATTTGATGCTAATCGAAGTCTTATTATTGCACTCATTGGGTGGAGGTCGTTTTTGGACCGTTCAAAACCCTTGAAATTGACGCTCAACAATTGAAATTAAATATCCAACCTAAAAAATCATTGATACAACGTATCCATACATTAATTGACAACGATTATAATTACGTACATTCTTTGCTCATGGCGTAAGAAATCTAAAAAGAAGTTTGAGAGTTTGTGTGAAAAATTATAGAGCCCTATATCTAAACTACTAACTATTGAAGAATAGGATGACATGATGCAGAATTAGGTATGTTTAGTTTAGTTTAGTTTAGGCTGTTATGTTTATCGTGTTTGTGTGGCGGTAGACTGAGCTAGACCCAAACTCTTCACCGCATATTCCCAGTACTTTCCATCCCGTAGGATAAGATCTATCCACCCCCGCGGAGTGGTAGCATCGGTACTGGTGCAATGCGCGCTATCCTTCCCAGAGATCGTCCGACACCGAGCCCCCTAGCACCTCACCCCTTTCCCACGTATTCCGGCTTCCTCTCGCTTCATTCCACCCTTCCTGATTCCCGTCCCCTCGGTCCCCTAATCGCCCTGCCCGACCCCACCACCCTCTCCTTTCCAAACCCCTACCTCCCTGCCCCATGCTAGTACGTCACACCAAAGGTGAGGGTCCTTCTACTCCCAGCAAGTAGAGGCTCCAGTACCGCACGAGTAATGGGAGGAGATTGGTATTCCATTTCCCCTTCCCCTGCATCCAACTTCCACAGCGCCCATATTACATAATTTCCCCCCAAGCGGAATCCGTATTAGCCTTCACCTCGCCTATTTCAACACGATCCACTCTTCTGTCCCTCGCCTTGTGCGCTTATTTATCTATCAATCAGCGAATCAAAGTTCATACTCCACCCTGTTGTCCAACCCCTCCTTCTACATGCAGTCCCATCTACTATCCCTCACATTGCGCATGCAATCGTTGCAAGATGAGTTGCGAATGCTCACCATGCAATTCCAAACTCTGCTGACTCTTCGCGAAGGTGAATATGTTCGTGTGCATCGTTCTGTCTCCGGTGAACTTCTTACCAACGAGGGATTTGTACGCTCCATGCAGCCAACCCGTTTTTTCCTGGAAGCCTCCGATGGTGGCCTATTGTGCATCGATTCGCTTGTGTCTGTGGAGCGCCTCACCCGTCCGTCCTCGCACTCCCTTTCGTCCCCCCTTGATCATCCCCCCTCCCCTTCCTCCTCCTTCTGTTCGGAGGACTTCAATGCCCCCCCCTAATCTGCCTCCTCCTCCTCCTCCTGGCAGCCCGTCCTCCATTCCTCTTATTTGGCTTACTTCTATGAGGGGCCCTCCATGCATCGTCCACCCTGACTTCTTGCACTACACTGAGATCTAACCTATGGCTCTCTCTTAGTTCGGAGTCGATCTTCTGTCGCCACTCCCCTCCTTCGCTGATTATCTCTGCGGCTAATTTCCTGACCTCTGCTTCTGGTTGGTACTGAATCGATGGGATCAAGTCTTCTAACTCTGCCCCTGCTGCCTTTCCTCGGATTGTTTTTGTCATCGCGACAATCGTGCGAGCACCGCATTCCAACTCCGATTGACAGTTGCAGCTAGTATCCAGCCATTGTACTTCATCCACGATTTCGAAAGCTTGCTCTATTAGGTTCTTCGTCCCTATTTTGCTGGTTTTGTCGCACACCCCTAGAGAATCAAAAATCGCCCCAGTGTACACCTTGTCCAGCCTCTGCACAACCGCCAAAAAATGATGTCCTATTGTGCTGCCTCGCTCGAAACAGGGGATGATGTAGAGGCCGTCTGCTCGTTGCCTTGCCCTATTATTTTTGAATAGTCTACATGTAAATCTCCAGTTGTTGCTGGTTGGCCTGGCTGTCAGTTCTAGGAAGCTTGAGTTGGTTAGGAAGCAGCTGTCCAGCGGGGCAATCCTGCGAAGGGAGATCACTGCAAGTGCCATTGTATCCCCTGAGGTCGGTTGGCCTCGAATTAGGGTTAATCTACTAGCTTCCCTTCGAGCTACCCGATCTGCTATAGGACCTGCTGCATTTGGATCTACCTTCTCATTCTTATCCTGTTGTATGGTTTTTGTATTCTTGACAGCATGAATCAGAGGGCTTATTTTCTCCCTCCGCTGGCTTTTACCTCTATCATCCTTCAGTTCCTCTGTGCTTTGGCTGGCTGGTTGCTCTTTGTTGGATTTATCCGCATCCTCTTTGCTTCCTTCTTGACTTGGTATTGGTTGAGAGGATTTCTTCCTATTGCATGTGCTAATCGTCATTTCCAAGCCCCTTGCATCGCTTTCCTGCAGTCTCCTTGATATATCTTTCCCCATTATTCCCGCAATCCATATGGAGCCAACCCTTGCACTGAATGATATGTAGTATGGCACACAGAAGCATTTGGGGATGCTGCAAGCATACTTGATCGTTCGTAGTTTGTGTGAAGTATTTCCGCACATGTGACATTTGAATTCCACAAGGGCACTGACTCCTATAGCCTGTGAGGAATGTTGAAGGCATTCCAATTCCTCCTGAGCGAATACGGCACTTGCTGGCCTCTTCCTGGTGAGTGGGCAGCTAATTGCATTAGATAATTCCAGCTCATGTCCTCTGAGTTTGCAGCGGAAAATGATCGCCATTATTTTGGCTACCATCTTCTCCCCATCTTTCAGTTTCCCAACCGCTGGCGCTTGGTATAAGTCATAGCCGAATATGTTATAAAGTTGAAGTACATCCATTCTCTGACCCCATTTCGTGCTGAGCCAATGATTCAGCTTAGTATTTTGCTTCTCACCGTCATTCTCCATGATAATACCACACATACTTGCGGCCTTCCGCAACGCCGTGTTGGTTTTGCTGCATCTAGCACAGTTCCTGGTATTCATCGGGATTTTATTTACCTGCGGGATCATTCTGGCCTCATTCCAAGGGCTATTAAACAAACATGTTACACCTTGACAGAATTTCGATTTTGGTTTCTCATCTACACCTTTGTCGCACGAAAATCGGTTTGCTCCTGTCCTTTTACTTGTTGCATTATTGGATGTTGCCGCTTTTTTCATTTTGGTGTCTTTATACTTGGGTAGTAGGTCTAGGTCCTTTTGCATCATTAGTAGCATATTTTTCGATATGATGTTGCATGCTCGATGCATCGCGATGCATTTGGCTTTGAATAAGTCCACCGTTTGGTCCCATAAAGATTGAATTTGCCCGTGGGCACCATCTAGGGTTTTCCCGGTTAGTGCTACGGATAAGAGAAATTTACTTCCCTGTATCATGGTGTTATGTAGCTGCGTCGGGATGAATCCCAAATAAAGGTTGTCCACTGCATCCGAGCCTCCGTCCTGTATCGTGCCATCTGGAGCCCCAGGTATAACAGCGAATAAATAAGAAAAAATGTTTTTATCTTTCATAATTGCATCCTCTATATTTGTAGCCTCGCATATTCGCAGAATTTCGTCTAATCCCATGAAGTTCGTTGCATCAGGTTCATTAGTATTACGTGCTAATTTGCCTACCTGCTCCCTATGTAGAATTTCAAGCGTGGTTCCACATCGTATGAATAGCGCCATGGCTTGGGCTGCACTCGTAAACGATTTCATGAGTTCATAAATTTTCCGGAATTGGCTTTCAATGCAATTATTGGCCTCATTCCTTACGCTAACCAGCTTTGGATGTTGACAATACAGGAATGCGTGGCGTCTATTTCCTTTAAGTGCTTTGCGAGTTTCCCATATTTCTTTGATGACTGGATTAGATTCCTGTTGGTCACACCATCGACATGGAAGTAAACTACGTATCAATTCCTGAGTTGCTTTCTCATTCATTAACTTCTTCGCCATGTCGATTCTGGCCTCCTTCGATTCTAGCTTGGCGGCGGCTGTTAAGATGCCCACTCTATATTCCTTGGATTTATATACGCACCTAGAATGAGTATTAGTAAGGCCCATGGTGCATCTCCGCCAACTACTTCTGAGTTGATATTCAGCTGGGTCGCCCAGGCAGTGTGGAAACATCCTCCACGGAAGCCCTTGAGTTTCCTTGGTACGGATTCTCTTTAGTCTCTCCTTTTCGAATACACCTTTCAAAGTTTCCGTCACGTCCTTATCCATCGATTTTCCTTCATAATGAAACGTGAAAATCTCCCCTGACGGAGGTTGAGCCACTCCATCCTTCTTGAACTGTGGGGATAGTTTCCGCTCGTCCTCTGCTGCCTTATCTGCCCAATGATTTGCATTCAGAAGTGCTAGGCATGGAACCAGATTGCTATAGCGTGGAGCATTGATTTTCCGGGCCGTGCCTTGCTCGTTCAATTGATGCGAATCAACTTTTAGAATGCATCTATGCTCATTGCCGTCCCAATAGCTTTTCCTCCAAATGGTAGCCTCATTTTCGCCTTCGCTTGATCTAACTTTAGTCCAACCTTCTAAGCTGAGACTGCATTCCTTTACCCTCCGTCCCATTTCGTCTTTGAATAAATCATAACTGATGCTCTGCCCTCTGAATATTATCGTTTCTTGGTCCTGTCGATTTACAATCCTTACTTCTCTTCCATTCCTTGACATGATATTCTATCCTCTCCATCAAGCTTTTGCTTATCCCTGCTAGCATCTCTCTCATTCTAGATCTATGTGTTATTTCAGCGTCGCGGAATGCAAGTATCCTGTCCCTTACCGCTGTGCTGTCCATCACTACCAATCTAGGTATCATCGAATCTAATAGCTCTTCCTGTAAGCAAAAAGCCAAGCTTTCCGCATGTCCAATGTCCGCTTCATGCATTCCTATAAAGTGTGGAAGCGTCGTTGATCTCGTGAGAAGCTTTTTTGTCGGCCGATTTTGCCATTCGCCAGAAGCGATGGTTTCCCCACTGCGTATATCCAACATACATAGACAGACCGCTGCTGTGCAGCTGCCTTTGTCGGATAGTTCTGACGAGGGGACCATGGTTGTACTCCCAGTTGTGCTCGTGCATAAACTGCCATCTGTCGAAAGTAGAATAGGGCTGCCTGATTTCCATATGCGTTCTAGAAGAGAGCCGATGAGGTCCCTTTTCCATATTAATGAGCCTACTCCTGTTCGGGTTGAGATGATCTTACTCCTAATATTTAGCCTGGTTCGTTGCTTGACCATCCCCCAAATTTCAGCAATATCGTAGTGTACAAAATCATGGAAGACGTAGGGATTTTGCCTGCTCAAATCAAAAACTCTGCTAAAGTCCAAATGCGGATTGGATGTGTCCCCGGAGGTTCTGCCGACAATCTCCCTGAATGTGAATAATCTCTTCAGATCGTATGCTCTTTTTATTCTGCATATGCCGACCATTCTTCTTATGATGCTAAGATCTTTAACGTCTCTGTCCTCAATGATTGAGTCGTAGCTTCCCTGAGCTGCGATATCGGCAAGTCTCTGGAGCCTGCCACCCAGTGCTGCCTGTACAAAGTGAGCCTTCCCCTCGCCAAATGAATAATCGTTCCCATCTTTGTACTCCTCATGTCCAATGGGGACCCATTTCTTCATTACCAATATCTCGCCCATCATATAATTTATTATAGCATCGCCATTGTCGCGGAGGAAAATTCCCAAACCGGCCATCCTTCGAATCGCCCTTCTTGCATGATTATTAGTCATCTTTTCGTATCCGTATCCCCTTATCGCCCAAATTCGTGCTTGTAGCACCTTTGCATCCATTGTGCAACCGTTGCTGATTACTTCTAATTCTCTGGCATTTGCAATTAAGTAGGTATCAACGAAGGATTTGAGTCCTGCTCCCCTATTCTGTTCGCTTAAGAATAGATGATGCTTGGAGTCACTCAGGCACTAATTAATTAATTTATTTTATGCTGATGGTATGTGTGTAAAATAATATAAATTAAAAATTGTCAATCAAGTTTTGTCACTCAATTGCTGTGGGCTCCAGGTGATAGTAGCCTTCATCCCAACAGAGGGCTAACATTC
>Ga0209092_10001296_pt1 | contig 24784 bp, 17 predicted proteins | sample FraStrMetagenome_FD_187446 | JGI IMG/M metagenome (GOLD analysis project Ga0209092, IMG submission 187446) | Marine eukaryotic phytoplankton communities from Arctic Ocean - Fram Strait ARC3M Metagenome (SPAdes) (version 2) | ecosystem: Environmental > Aquatic > Marine > Oceanic | place: Fram... | reverse complement strand
CTGCTAGATGTTATTTGCAAACTTTATCTCTGAATCCTGATGCTTTACATTGTTGGAGTTACTTACGGATAGCTTTGACATGTATGGAACGCTGGGATCTACTTCCTTTAGTTGCGGCGCAGGATTTAAAGCAATTGGGTGGACATTTTGATTTTGTGAAGTATTGATAACATATTTGCCCAGAAGAAATAATACGGCTTGACTTTTTTTGAACTAACGCAAATAATGTGGAGGATTAGCTTAGTCGACGCATTGTTCATAAACATAAATAAAAGCCACTTTGTTCATTTTAGTTTACTTTTCTAAAAGTATTTTAGTGAGTCACTTCGAAAAAACATAAGTCAGCATTTTCCAAATCATACCCTCCATCACATGCTTTCGTCTCCATTCGAAAACTATTTTTCATGAGCTGTGCGTTTTGGCTGATTCCACCGGTGTTTACTATTGCTGAGAAAGCTTGAATGAAGTCAACAAATGCTGGTGACAGCATTCTCATGTGTAAAAAACGAATTTTCGTAACTTTCTCACTTATTAAATTTGCAAGTCAATCATGCCCCAATTTCATTCTCACAAAGAAATACCAAATGAAAATATTTTCGTCAAAAAATACAAACCAAGACTTCAGCTATAAAATTCCTTTAGTTTAGAGAAGTAGTGTGACTTCTTCAAGTAATTCTTTCTTAGCCCGTGCCTTTCCACTTTCGTTGGTTGTTGTCACACCCTAAAATAATAAAGCAACAAATTAGAGTTAACTTCAAAAATGAAGAAATAGAATACAAGTAACATGTTTGGAATACGTACCCTTTCAGAGAGAAATTCACTTAATTCTTTGACTGTTTTTCTACTTAATCCAGATTTTGTCAATTTGGACCACGGATGAGGATCTCCTGATGTAACTGGTTCCTCTGATGGCACAGCTGCTTCTACTTTCTTTTTCGCGGGAGCTTTCTTTGGTGCTTTTTTCTTCTTTTTCTTTTTCTTTTTCTTTGCTTCTACTGCTTTGGCTTTTTCAGCAGCTTCCGCAGCTGCCGCTGCCTCTGCGACTTCTACTGCGGCTCTAGCTTCCGCAGCAAGTTTCTCCTGCTCCTCTGCAGCGGCAAGAGCAGCTTTGGCTGCCTTTTCTTCTGCCTCTGCTGCCGCAAGTGCTTCGATTGCGGCTTGAAGCTTAGCTTCAGCTTCTGCTGCTGCTTCTTTTCTATCAACGTCCGCTGCCATTGATGCAGATGTAGCAGCTTCAGCTTTTTTTGCGGCCCCAAATTTCTTTTCATTCTCTTCATCAATTTCTTTCAACACTTCCAAAATACGGGAGTCTTCCTCTGGATCCCTTGGCATAACTTCTACAACTCTGGGAGGTTTCTCTGTTGTTTTTGGTTGCTCTGTTGAAGAAGTTTTCGTTACTGCACTAATTTGACTTTGCAGTTGAGTTGTTTGAGAAATAAGTTTGTTAATTTCTTGTTTCATCATATCCTATAACGTGACGAACAACAAAATAGAAACAAGCGTGAAAAATTGATCAATAAAACTAATCCAAACAAACGTGATACCCATATTTAAATCTTACATTTTCAAATTCAAGCTCCTTCCTTCTTGAATCGTCCAAAACATCCCTTGTTGGAGAAGTCTCAACCTGTGCTTGCGAAGCTAGCTCCTTAGACTTTGTTGCCAGGTTGGCGGCGTTTGTTGCTAATGCTGCTGCTTCAAGTGCTTGTTCTTTTGCTGCTGCCAGTTCTGCTTCATATTCTTTCCTTGCCTCTTGTTTTCCAGCATTTTTTTGCGTTGATGCATAAATGAGTGCAAATGCAGTTACATACCATGAACCATATTCTTGCAAGTGAAGCTTTTCAATTAATTGATTGAAGGTATCTGATGTAACTGCCGCAGATCCATTTGCAGCAGCTGCACCAGCAGCCGAACCGACATTTTGAGACATTTTCGCCAACGAATCAGAGGCTGGTTTGAAAAAATCGGCACTGTTTGTGATTATTTTGGTTGTTGCTGGGTCTTTTGGTACAAGACCTGAAACATCTGGTACATCACTTACGGAACTTTTCAGACCCTGTGGTATGCCCTGAAAATTTTGCTTCAATATTGCAAGTTTTTCCTGGGCATTGAGCAAAGGGTCAAAATTACTTTCTGGTGGAGCGTAGTCCTTGCTTGATACTTGTTTTAGATAATCAGATAATGGCAAGACTTTTCCTTCTGGTGCTGTAGGTGGAGTATAGTCCGGCTTTGTAAGCGCTCCTTTCATCATTTCTTTCAACGACACTACTGAGTCATCTTTTGGGAGCGAAATTTCTGGTGCTTTACTGGCTAAATCGTTGCTTTTCATCTGCTTGAGAAATTCACCCAAAGGCAAGGCCTCGCCGGATGTTGGTGTAGAGACTGCTTCGATTGGAGGGGTGGAAGCAACCTCAGGTAAGGGTGGAGTTGCAACTGTTTCAGCTATGGGTGGTGTAGGAACAGTAACAGGTGGAGGTGGAGGTGTTTCTGGTACTGCATCTGGCAACTTAATTCCAGATCCACCTTTATTCTTGGCATAAGCCTTAACAATATCATCTACTTCAGCATGAAGTTTTGTAAAGCTGACTTTCTTCACATTAAGGTTTGATATTGAAAATGCCAAGGAATCACTTGGGTTACTGGCAAAGAAGAGGATTTGCAACGCTGCTGTTGCCAAGGCTAATTTCATTTTTCCGGATTTTTCCTGAATGGATTCGAGAGAAACAGCAAGAACAATGCACTCTGCTTAGTTTTTAATTTTATATTTTTAATGGTTTCACCAGAATTATCCAACCATTGAAGTTGAGAAAGGTATTCCTAACAAAAGATGAGCGAAGATTTTTTTAGTTATGTAGACTTGGTATGAATAGAATGAAAGATACACTCAAACCTTTGGATACCATTGGCATCATCAACATTAAACATAGAAATATGCTCGTTCACATAGAGGATATATTAGGATTAATACTGAGGGCTACATGAAAATACGTCCATAAATATCTATAGAATATTTTGTGTTAGTCAGTTGATGACGAAATAAAAAATTCCTGAAAAATGCCAATTAAGGTAAGGCATAGGCGACGTTGGTAGAGTTCTATAGCTTATCTTTTTGCACTTACCCTAACAATCCAATTCTGCTGATTGAACAGCACTTTTGTCAACTTCAAGATTCTCACCTCGCATAAAAAATTATTGATTTTGAAAATGATGTCATCGGATGTGAAAACTCATTTTGACTCTTGCTTGACATGCTCCATGATAAAAAAACTCATAAGCATCATGCACATCTGATAATGTCAGTTTTCGTTACGTTATTATGGGTATATTAAAACTATTTAACTTAGTTAAAAAGAGGTGCAACAAACCCTGCAGTTTTGAGTTTTTCCTCCACATTAACAAATTGAATACAACATCTAAAAAATCTACTCTTGTAATAGCGAAAAAATGAAGTAATATACTTGAGCTACCACAGCTGAAATTAGAAGAAGGTCATCCAAAGAACCGTCAAAGCTCTAAATTGACAATGATTTTCGTTCTCGTTTCACTTTTCTTGTGTCACAAAAAATGCATGAAAACCAGTTTTTCTTTTTTTAATTGACCATTATTGCGTGAAACCTTATTATCGTATGATTAAGAGAGAATGATTCCATGTAGCGAACACGATATTGACGTCTTTAGGATTTTTCTTATGCTAAGCATCATTAAAGTAAGTGTTCCCTTCAAGAAGAGCACATTCGTCAAAATTTTCTATATTTCAGCCAAAGAAAATCTACATTTAATAATTTGTGAATCTATACTTCTATATTGAGAAAGTTACTGACCCCTTACAATGAAATTGTAATCAATTTCTCTTTTTCGTTAGTTTCGGAATTCATTTTTTCATTTTGTTCATACGTTATTCTTTCTCGTGCCCTAATTACCTCGACATCCCAATTGATCCCGAATCCGACTACAATAGCCATTAATAAGAAATGTATGCAAGTTCCGACTGTCATACCAAAAACTAGTCCTAAAATTCCGTCAAATGGTCCTTGATGAGTATCAACCATTTCATTTTCTGAATTTCCAAATCCGAAGGTCACGAAATAGGCCAAAGGAAGTCCAACAATCCAATAAGAGAAAATAGCAATTGGCATTACAATGCATTGTTTTCCTACTCCTCTAATTACTCCATTCAGGGTATATTGAAGCCCATCGCAAAAGTTGTAAAGTGCTAAATACGGAAGAGTCTTTGCAGCCGCTTCTATAACTTCAACATCGGGGGTAAAGAAGGATGGAAGAACCTTATGTGGAGTGAAAAACAAAACACAAGCAATGCTAAATTCTACAAAAATTACATATGAAATACTGACTTTCGAAGCAAAACGGGCTCCTTTTGCATCCATTGCACCAAGTAAGATAGAAACTCGAGCTGCACATGCTATACTTACGCCGGCTGCAAATTTAAAACACACTGTGATTACGCTCTGAAATATTGCAAATGCTGCCAGAGAAACTGCTGCATTTGATAATCGACCTGATAATATGAGTGCAAGTTCAGAAGCCCACCATTCAGATATGAGCACTAGGCCCGGTATTGCTAGACTAAGATATTGGCAAATACCTTTTACCGAAAATATAGCGCGTTTAAGCTCAAAAAGAAATGGAATAGGATTGATCAAAGTATCAGCGCCTGTATGAATATAAACTCTATCTCTTCCTGATATCGTCATGTATATATAAAAGAGAGAGACTGTTGGTTGTATTATTTGAAAGATGGTTGTCGCAACTGCTGCTCCTTGAAAACCCAATCCTAAGAAATATATAAAGAAAATATTCAATGGTATATGCAATACTGTTCCAACAATAACTCCATACATAGGGACATCAGCCATTCCGATTGCCTGAAGCCATGTCGATAATGTAAAATTGATACTATAAGCCCATAATCCTGGTGTCAGAATTTTGAGGTAATCCTTAAAATATTCATTAAATTTGAAGCAATAGAAGGGATTGATTCAAAATATAAGTATTCATTTCCAGTCTTTTTTTGCTATCTATCTTTAGCATATCAAACATTTTGACTTACCGAAGACATAGCAGCTATACTTTCTTGTTGACCTAATGAAATTAACAAAGATTCAATTCCCATTATCCAATATATACCAACAGGTAAAACAAACATTAGTTGAACAGCAACGCCTCTATATAAATATGTTTGAGGAGTGATTGGATAAACATGTACAGGTGTTGTATCTTCGGAACATTCTTTATCCGCCTGCTGGATACTTTGATACCAATTTTTTCCTTTTTGCTGATTTTTTTGCCTTCGTTCCATTTCTCCTTTACATTGCCCTGTAAACGTCGCCACCGCCGAGCTCATTCCTGTTGCTATACTTAAACCAGTGACATTGCAAATCGATGTTGCCAATGCTGCGGCGGCTAATTCATCGGCTCCTATTCTTCCAACAAAGGCGACGCTAATGAGCCATGGAAGACTGTTTCCCATTGCATTCAATGATGCGGGTACTGAAGTTTTCAGTTGGGTGAAGAGTTCGCTGAAGAATTCCTGGATTGGATCCATCATCTTTTATTTGAAAGAAACTACGAATAATACGATCGCTTCCAAGGTTTTCTTTCTTTGCTTAGTACAATAATTTGGAAGACATTTCACATGCTACTATACAAAAGCTGCAATTTATTTCTGATAACTGAGAAAGCGCAAACATGACGTAACTTGGAATTAATTATAATGCATAGAATATTAGTCATAAATAAATCTATCTATCATATTTGTTGAACTCTCTCCAGGTACTATATGATATTTTACAAGATAAAAAAAGGCTTATGTTCCTTTGATTGTACTCTCTCTCTTTCTATCACCGCACTAAAGCATAAGATGTGTTTTAAAAGTCATAGTTATATTTTCAGAATTTTTCTTTTGAACCAATCGCACCTAAATAAACCGAACAAACTTCTAAATAGATTAGAACAAATTCTCATATTACCCATGTTCAGGAAGTCCTCGGCTTTGGTTTGGTATGTTTGTTTGTTTGTGTCTGCATGATTTATAGAAAACATGGTCTTAATGATAAGTACCTAACATTTAACATTTAATTCTTAAAGTTTCAATTCGTATGGGGAAAAAAAATTTCACTCCAAAACAAGACATCAAAGAGAACGGATAGAGAGTGCTTACATTAGTGAAGACCATTTCGTTCGTTAATATAAAATGGTTAGGCTTGTTCGTATTTATGGCGGAAAAAATGGTGTAAAGGTGAAGCATTCAGTCAAACATTCTCTGTATCCTGTTAGAGGATCCGAAACTAAGAATACTTCGGCATCTCAGGATGATGACCAAGTTACGATCAAACTAAGAAATTCAGACAAAAATAACCAAGATTCGGCAAATTTAGTAAATATTGTAGAAAAGGAAAGGAACGATGATGGGGAGACCTCCATCATTGAATGGGACGATGATTTAGGTCGCCCAATTTATAGAACACAATCGCCTGCTGAGCCTACGGTAACAGATGAAGCTCTTCAAGACAAATGCTCCAGTGAAAAGAAACATGCGGAGACACCTGAAGAAGAACGGGTAGAAAATTGAAGTGCAAACTTCTGTACATTTTTGATTGAGATGATAGTAGAGAAAGGAATTGTTTAGTACAAAATTAATTTGAATGGATTCAGATCTTGGAGAAACTGTCATCTTTAACTTTTTTTTCCTATTTTTTCTTAGGCCTTTAATAGTAAATATTATGCTTTGAGATTAAAATGGCTTTTGTACTGGTCTTGCATTAAAATGGAAATTTCGCTTCAAACTATCCAACCAATCCGATGAATGATCCATCTTGTTTATAGTAGGTACAGGATGAACACACATTTGAATCTGCACACTATCACCTTTGTTTAATTCTCGTCGATGTTTGCCATCAAATGCAACGCATGCTCCGGACCTTGCATCGTCAGGTATATAACAGCGTAATACAACATGGTCTGGGAAAATCATGGAACGAAAAGATAGAACATGTGGGCAGATTGGCGTAACAAGAATAGCAGGCACAGCAGGATGAACAACAGATCCACCAGCAGCCATACTATATGCAGTGGAACCTGTTGGGCTAATAGAAGTAGAGCATATGAAAAAAGTTAGTGATGTATGATAAAAATCGAATCTTCAAAGAAAAGCAAGCAAAAATAAAAACTGTTTTCAATTCTGTTCAGTAATCGCTTCCCTTTTCTAAACTCACGTTGAGAAAATGATTCCATCAGCTTGCACGGTGGTTAAATGTACATTATCGCAGAAGCACTCTAAATTGGACAAGAACGGGCTACTTCCTCGATCAATAACAACTTCATTCAGAACATTATATCTTGCACGTGTAACACCTTCTCTATTCACAACACGACAGTCCAGTCGCATTCTCATAGAAATGCAAATACCATATTGTGAGAAAGAAAACGTTTTCTTCTCTATATTTGCACTCTCATTGTTCCAAGTGTCGATTGAAATTATTTTGTCTCCATTGGTAATGCTTAGGGGAGACGAGATCATATCGTTTGTACTATCTTTAGCATCTTCGTTGACTGCAATGAAACCCAATGCATGCTGAATAGCTTCCACCATTTCATCTCGTGAGAAAGGTGTTAAAAATCCCAGAGATCCTCCCGCAATACACAAAATTGGTGGCACTGGTCCTGGGAATAAGCTACTTGCATACATTAAAAGTCCATCGCCACCCAAAGTGCATATTAAATCAGGATTATTATCTTGGCATTCCATATCCAGACTGTCAATATCGAAACTGCATATGTCACTCCCAAATGTTTGTACATCCTCTGGCTCAAACAACTGAATATGATGGTCATCATCTACTCCGTGATTATATTTGAGTTTGGCCGCACATTCTGGAAAAAGCAAAACATCTATATTGCTACCATTGTCTTTGGATGTTAATGCACGTACCGCATCAGCAGCTACTTTTAATAGATCCTCGTCATCCCTTTTTACTAACAATAGGACCGTGGGATTTTTCTTTCCTGGCTTTTGATTATTGGTTTCATTATCAGATATCTCTCCTGAATTATCAGAAGTAACCCAATTATATGTCACTTGGCCAGTTGCAGGTCCTTGAAAGCTAATATGGTTATTCGGTCCTTCAACTGTTTCACGAATAGTTGTTTCTACGTGACATCCTTCTCTAGTACACCAACTCAATTGCATTTGACGGCCTTGTTCCACATTGTCATTTTCCATTATTATTGCTGCATCACTTGTAGCAGATGCTGCTTCATTAGTTATGGAGTTTGTCGTTGATTGATTCTGCAAATTTGTATTTGTTGTGTTTAATGATAAAGTGCTATTTGGGTATGATTTTTCGACGGAGTTTTCTTGAAATTCTTGATTTGTGGAACTCAAATATGTTTTATGGAAAGGTATAAATGATGATTTCGTAAAATGTTTTGGCATGCGATGATTTGTGAATGGAAGCGTTCCTGCCTTTGGGTATATACTTGATTGTATTGAAATGCGACTATGTGTATTCAATTGAAAACATTGTGCTTGTCTTGCTACGAAGATTGTTTTCCAAATGAGAATTGAAAGCAGAATATGCCTTGCCTTGTTATGTTTCGGTAATCTTAAATTCATCGTCGTGTTTTGTTAATTTCGATTGCACAAGATATGATCAATTCATAAAATCACGATAATTGGTTTATCGGGCTTTAGATGTTGTTGCTCGAGAGATCTTTTCGCTTAATAGTGTCGTACAATCGTTTTTAAACAGATCCACAATAGAAAGCTCAGCACAAGTGCTGTAATTCGCTTAATAATTATAATCAAAGAGACATGCGATTGAGAACTTGCAATTCCCAGAAGGAAAAAACGAATCTCCAGATGGGGTGCATCACCAAAAGACTCAAATCCATCACGGTATTTATTCCACGTATTGTTTACCAATTACGTACGTCTTCGTAAAACTTCAACACTAATTTTAATCTTTTTCATATATTTTACCGTTTTAATTTTTTAGATTGAAACTACTAGAGAATATGGAATTGATCAAATATGCTATATAAACACTGATTTAACATAAGCTTGATGAAAGAAAAGAAATTCTTGTACTTTTTTATTTCTTATGAAATAACAATCGAATATTCTGATTTAGATGTCACATATTTTTACTTTTAAAACCTCTTCACTCCTTCCAATATATTATTTTGCCTTCTTTGCACCCAAGCTGCTTTCTTATTCAATTACCTTGATCATTGATTGTATGTGTATTGTAAGAATGAATAATAACCAATAAGGCACATAATCGCTCCTTCCATCAGGCAAAACGTAGAAAAGATTAAAATAGGAATAGCAAATGAAACTGGATTCTCCGCAAGAGGTTGAATTTCATTTCAAGGAAAAAGTTTACATACAAGTCTTAATAAAAAACGAAATATCGCAACGCATTGAGATTTTACGATTTATGAGTGTTTCGATTGTTTCCATGATTCAATCCGTCCAGCAGTCAGCATTCTCAAAAATTTTCGCATGCTCGCCAAATATTGAATAGTAATTTATAGTAAAATTGATGATATGATACAAGTAGGGCATAATTCAACCATCTTTAATCTATATTTATATTAGAAACTCTTGCTTCACTATCATGAACCTTGTTCTAAAATATAGCCCAATCAAAAATTGATTCATTTGCAAGAGTTGCATTATAAGGCAATAAAATAAATCAAAAAATAAATATTTAATGAGATGGCGGAACTGGTGCTTGCACCCTCTGCTGTGATTGCCCAGATGAAGGAGGAGGAAGTCCTCCCCCGAGAGCAGCATTGGCTGCTTGTTGTTGCGCAAGCATAGCTTGCTGCTGTCTGGAAGCTGCACTCAATGTCTTTAATTCTGTTATGATGTTTGCACATAAAGTCATGAATGAAAAAGCGTCCCCTGTCATCTTTTGGAAATCCAAAAGGTAGATATTTTGTTGGACTTTGTACAGCGTGAGACCAATTTTAATGGTATAGTCTGGAGTGCACAAATTTGGAATAGGGATTTCAATTCCTTCTTTACCAGAAATGACGGTCATTGAGCTATGAGGTTTGCCACTACCATTGTCATTCCCTTGCATTTCTTCCCCATCAGCAAACATTTCGTTTGGATCATCGGATGATCCATTACCTCCTAAATGGTTCATATGCTGTTGCCTATTCCAAGCACCCTCTGGTGTTTCTCCTCCAGCCATTGGTGTAGGCATCCTGCCATATCCTCCAGATGTAGCTCCATGGGGAACATTCATTCTATTGTCAGCGCCAGCAACGCCAGAATTTCTCCCTCTTCTATCGTTTGGTCTCCATCGACATTTGATCCTATAACTTGAAAGTTGTAACCATTCACAACCAAGAGCCATCAATGCTTTATATACTTCTGTCATAACATGAGCTGGGTCCTTTTTACTTTGAATTCCTAGGTACCATCTACGATTTCTCCTGCCATGTTGATGTTGCGCAATCATACCCACATTTCCAGGAATAGAGTATTGCATCTGCACTACTGGCTGAGGAGAATTAGTACTGCCACCTGCACTTGGTGATGTTGGTGGTAATTGCTGACTATGGTGAGGATAACCAGGAGATTGAGCATAACTTCCTGAGCTACCAGATACTCCTCCAGGTTGCATGAGCATTCTAGCTGCCTCCTCTGCAAACCTGGTCGTTTGTCCTTGGTTTTGTAACGAATGCGCTTGTCCACCAGGTGGTGAGTGAGAGGATACTGAACTTCCATACCCTGTAGAATTCATACCAGAGTAAGAGTGGTTGTGGTTGTAACCTCTTGGGGTTGCAGACCGGCTTCCTCCAGGACTAAATGCAGGTGGAGTTGCACTTGCTGCTTCTCGTATAGCCCTTGCAACCTCCATAACGCGAAGACGAGTGTGCTTGTGATCAAGAATCAATTCATACGCGACGCGAAGATCTCGGACAAGTTTTGGTGCATCATTTTCACGATTATCCTCGAGTGCAGCCGCAGCTTCTACTAATTCTCGCGTGATGACAGAAAGCGGTTGTTGATGATGATGATGCTGATGATTATTATTCAATCCATTTGGGTTTGCTAACCCACTATATGCACGGTGAAACGGTAATTTTAATACCTCATCTATAACCTGAGAATCAATAACTCTTTCTTGCTTTTCCATTTGTTCAGGAGGATGGCGAAGGTAGGGAGGTAACTTGTGTTGAAACCATGGATGAAGACGAATTTCTGGAATAGTTATTCGTTTCATTGGATCTACCTCTAGCATACGAGGAATTAAGTTGCGTGCAAGCTGGCTCAAATGTGAAGGCAGACTGTACATCCCACTTTTGATTTTCTTAAATAGATTTGGAATACTCTCGTCATCGAAAGGTAGAGAACCACATAAAAGGGCGTAAAGGATTACTCCACAAGACCATACGTCAACTTCTGGTCCAGCATATAAATGACCACTAATCACCTCTGGTGCAGCATAATTTGGACTACCGCATGATGTGCGTAAAAAATCTCCATCTCTCATTAAGTTGGAAAGTCCAAAATCAGCAATCTTTATGTTAAGATTCGAATCAAGAAGGAGATTTTCAGGTTTTAGATCTCTATGAACGATTTTTTGAAAATGACAGTATTCCACTCCTGATATAATTTGATGGAAAAAATTTCTTGCTTCGTCAGCTGATAACCGTCCTTTAGATACTATATAATCAAAAAGCTCCCCTCCACTAACATATTCATTAACAAGAAATATATCTGTTGGCGTGTCAATAACTTCGTATAATCGAATTATGTGTGGATGAGTGCATAAATGTAATATATTGATTTCCCGCTGAACTTTCTCTTCCATCCCAAGCTGTTTAATTTTCCCCTTATTTAATATTTTCACGGCGACTTTGTGACCCGTTATTGCATGAGTTGCGAGCTTCACCTGTATGACGAGAAAGATCCGATGGATGTGTTCGCAGTGGAAAGTCTTGTTAGATTTAAAATAGATAATATCAACATGGAGGTAGATCCTCTGGCAGTACAAACAAATTACTAAAGTCATGAAGCATTCTAAGGGAAAAGATGTCACTTTAACCTGTACACATACAAAACAGGCGGTCGAATAATGGTGCACTCCTCCTTGATCGAGGATGTAGATGCATCAAAAATCGAGGTACACAAAATTTTCCTACGTGAAACTACGTAGTAACATACTGCCGAGAAAGACTTCTGAGATGAAACTTCAACACTTGGGAGACATCAAAGAGCTTGAAACTCGAACATGGATACATCGTTCCATTCAAACAAAAGGATGAAGTAAAGCATTTCTACTTATTCACTTTCAACTTGCCTTCCCAAATGCCCCAATTCCAAGATTCTTCCCCAGAATATATTGGCCAATTTGCACCGGCGGCTGCTCCATGATGTATTGAGTGTAATGGTGTCAACTTTAATTTCTCCCTTAATTTTTGCAATTTTTGAAGACTCTTACGGGGAAACATTTAGCTGATAATAGTTTTCCCAGCCTAATATTGTTTCCTGTAAGCAACATCAGTAGAATATTAGTACTGAATTCACATACATTCTTTTATTACTTTTTGACTTCGAGTTCTCTATTCAATAAAAATCATGTGGAACAGCCGGACATGGGCGGATTTTTATTATTTATTCGTAATTCTACATTCGTACTTTCAGTTTCTTAATTAAAACAAACCACACTGTCATACGTACTGCAGTGAAGTCATATGTATCCTATTGGCAAAGATGAAACTAATTCCTAAGTACGGAACTATAGGAGGAAATTGTTCATAACCTTTTTTTGAAAAGAATATCTATTTTTGAGAATCTATCTCCCCCATCAAGGACAGACAATGAAAAAAGATACTTTGCTCATTCTATTAACTTCATCCATAATTTGTGATGTCTCACAGTAGCGTTGGGTTATGGAATATTATTTTATATCCTCGGGTGCTTGATAAAGTTGTTTCCAGAAGCATTTTAGGACGTAAAATATGATTCCATTCAAGTACGCACATTTTTTTATGTACGAAGAAGAGATTGATCAGCAGTTTTTTGACGAATTGTATTAGAGAAAGACCAAATCAATTGATGCGAAATATTTTGTAGTATGATTTATGTACAGAAAAATTATTGAACATCCCTCGCAATCACAGAATCCGAAGGAATCTACAAGATACATAGAGGTAGAATATATTTATACGTATCCAACCTGCTATACAAAAGTAGTAAGATTATTTCATGACATTTTTGTTGAATCGATCAAAAAATTATAAGCAAATAAGCACAAAAAAGGCATCTCTTCTGGGTTTTATGTTTGGATTTTGAAATATTTTGATCTTAGCGGTGTATTGTGTCAATGTGCTTATTTAGTTTCTAAATCAGCTTTGTGCTTGGTCAAGATTTGCTTCTTGAGTTGGTACAATTATTTACCAAAACGAACAATCATTTTACGTTGGAGAAAAAAGTGTCATGGTGGAAATTCTCAATGCGAAAGAGAAATTTTCATGATTAAAAAAAATTAAGTAAATAAGAGTTCATGGAGTAGATAGATTTCGGATTTCATGGGCATATATTTGTATGATGTAACAAACTTGACATGTGTATACGAATTTCAACTTTTGCAGTTGTCTCTATAGCAGCTTGTAAGACTGGGTGATAAAAATTTTCAAGTATATGATGGAATCCAATCCATAATTTAGTCAATAAAATATAAAAGGTGCTACTCAAGACTTATCAAGCTTTTTGTGAAATGTCAATCGTACATGCTATTGGCACTCCATCATATATAGAGGATGATGAAAAGAATATCATGATGTTTTCTAGTGAAGGCAAGATAGGCATGGAAACAAAATTGGTCTGTTCATTAAGATTTGAAATTTTTGAGTTAGAATAAAGTAAAACTAGCTAAGATTTGGTAGTCGTGTTGGACTTGTTCATAACTTTTACATATTTTTGTGGAAAGCCTTCACCCGGATGACATTTTCAAATTCAATCATGTTGCAACCAAAGTATTATAGACCAGGAGAAATAAAGCGGATTTATCAAACATACATGAACAACATTGAGGTAAATTGGTTGGACATACAATATGAGCATTTTTTACGAAGAGTGATCATGACGTCAGAACACAACTTTCTCACGTTGATAATAAGCTGCTGACACATAAATTTTTTCCTCTTCTCACAAAAAAAAGGAATGTGGCCCTCATCCAAATGGCGCGAAAGTGTTCAAAATGAGCTTTTCATTCAACTAAAAACATCAATCCCAGCGTCTTTAAGCTCAATTGTGTATAAAATTCCATGGCTTATAAGTGTTGCATTTGTTGGAAGAATTGGAGCAAATGAACTTGCTGCAGCAGCTCTCGCAACTTCGCTTTGTAACGTCACAGGGCTGAGCTTGTCACTGGGTTTGAGTTCAGCTGTTACGACTCTTACTGGTCAATCGAAAGGGGAGATGCAAAGAAGACGTAAACTTGCTAGACAAAAGGAATCAAAGAAATTTGTGAAACGTACCACTGAAAATCAAGAAGAGAAGAAAATGGATTCCGAGGAAGACACGACTAGTTTGAAACACAAGTCAAATTATGGAAGCACAAATGCTGAAGAGATAGATTTGGAAAGCGGATATGATATGAATGGAACATCGTACCCCATGACTCCCAAAACATATCTTTACCGTGGATTATTCATTCAACTCATGTTTGTCTTACCAGTTGGTATTTATTGGATTTTTGGGATTAAGACGTTACTCATTGCATTAGGGCAAGAAGAAACAATTGCAGAGATGGCTTCAGTAAGTGATTTTTATGTTTAACTTTCATACATCGTACTTTTTTGATGCATTTTCATCTCATTTAAAATGATCTTGTTATAATTTCCAAGAATTACCTCCGTATGCTGACTCCTGGACTTTGGTCATATAGTATGAATTTTACATTAAATTCCTGGCTTCAGGCAATCGAAATGGCAGATGTTCCAATGTATGGTGGCTTAGTAGGACTCATTTTCCATGTCCCAATGAATATTTTATTTATCTATAAGATTGGATGGGGATACCAAGGAGCTGCAGTTGCCACATCCACTTTCCAAATTCTACAACCACTTGCAACTCTTTATTATCTTTTTATGACCTCACATGGGAAGAGCAGAATTTATCATAATACAGGTGCCGATGCTTTGACTACCCCTATACCATTTTTATTTGATGTTCAGCGTGCCATTTATTCTTTCAAAGGAATTATTCAATATTTAGGATTGGCGTTGCCAGGTATTGTTATTATTTCTGAGTGGTGGGCTTCTGAAATCGCAATTTTCTTATCAGGACGTCTTCCATTTCCGGCAATTACACTTGCTACAATGACAATATACCAGAGTATTAATAGCACATGTTTCATGTTTCCTGTAGGTGTGAGTGTAGCATGTTCAACGCGAGTTTCAAATTTACTTGGTGCTCGAAACCCCACAGGTGCAAGCTTGGCATCAAAAGTTAGCATAGTTTCTGCTGCTTTTGTAGGTTTGGCAATGTCTTCAGTTTTGACTTTTACTCCACATACGTTTTTCCCATCTCTATTCACACCTGATAGTGATATTATTCATCAAGCTTCTAAGACTCTTCCTTTTCTGGCGTTCTATGTATTTGCTGATGGGATCCAATATACTATTAATGGTATTGTGAAAGGGTGTGGAAAACAATGTATAGTAATGCCTATTGTAATAGTTGCGTATTGGATTGTTGGATTACCTTTAGCATACTTTTTGGCATTTCAATGGCAACATTCAACAAAATATGGTATTGAAGGAGTCATTGGTTTGGTTGCTGGAATGACGGTGGGGACATGGACACATTTTTTGCTATTGGCAGTAGTCGTTGGATTAGGCACTAACTGGGAAGCTGAAGTTGTGAAAGCTCAAGAAAGATTGAGATTTGAACAAGATCACAAGAAAGTCTCCACTGAAAATGAAAAAGAGATTTTAAAAATGGATGAAAGTCAGAATCTAATAGACTGAATATGTATAAAAATATAAACAAATAGATAGATTACCTTAGACCTTGTTTCAATTAATTATAAAAAGATGCTTATCGAGGAGATAGGCGGTACGATTTGTATTCTTCTGCAAGAAATGAAAATAAAAAGAGATATTTTTTTGTGAATTTGTTTCATAACCAATTTATTGACTTCCGTACGTTTCGTATAGAGATATCGAATATAAAAAATTTCATTTCAGGAAATCAGAGAGCAATATCTTGTGCTGGATTGCAAAGGTGTGAAAAAGATTCTGATGTATAAATGACAATTGAAGACAGACTCCAAAAAGCCCTTGATAGAAGAACAGCAGACGGATCACTAAGATCCCTCATTTTTTCATCTTCAGGGGAAGAGATTACGCAGGAATCCAAATCAACGAAGCTACCAACGAGAAAGCAGATTACTGATTTTTCTAGCAATGATTATTTAGGTCTAGCACATTGTCCGCAGCAACTGGAAAAAGTTTCTAAGAAGTTTGAGACTTTTCGGAAAATGCTTTTTCAATCCCATGATGAAAACAATACATCAATACCGCCACTTCTTGGGGCAACTGGATCGCGTCTCCTAAGCGGCGATTCCTTTTTATCAAATAAAGTAGAAAAGGAACTTGCAGAAATACATAACAGGGAAGGTGCCTTACTTTTCAATTCCGGCTATGATGCGAATCTCTCTGTGTTATCATGCATACCATTACCTCAAGATTTTATCATTATGGATGATTTATGTCATAACAGCATTATAATGGGTGTGCGCATGGGCAGAGGTCGCAATGATAACATTACTAAAGTAAGTGGTGAAGTCATTATGTTTAAACACAACGATTCATCGCATTTGAATCAAATTTTAAAGGACATTGAAAGCAGAGTTCTTGGAGATTCAAAAATATTCATTGTGGTTGAAAGTGTTTACAGTATGGATGGAGATATTGCTCCTCTGACTGAAATATTTCACTTAGCTGAAATTCACAAAGCATCTGTCATAATAGATGAAGCTCATGGACTTGGCGTGTATGGCATAACCAATTGTGATGATTTAAATATCACAAACAAAAAAACTTTGAGAGCAAACCAAATTGAATGTGGAGGCGGTACAGGTGTACTCGCAGCACTTGGATTGGAAACACATCCTAACTGTTTATGCTCTGTTCACACATTTGGAAAAGCAGCAGGATGCCATGGTGCAGTAGTCGCTGCTCCTACAACAGTGATTCAATATTTGATAAACTATGCAAGACCGTTTATTTATTCTACGGCTCTTCCTCCACATTCAATAATATCAATCAAATGTGCTTATGAAACCATGCTTAGTAAGGAGGGGGAAAGAAGGCGAAGCAAGGTGTTTCATTTGGTTGATTTATTTCGTAAGGAGGCGATGAAGAGAAATATACCGTTACTTAAGAGCCCTTCACCAATCCAAGCTGTTCTAACAAATAGGCTTGCTCATAAATACAAATCAAAGATGTCAAATAATGAGGCATGCATTTATCTAGCCAAACGAATACGGCAAAATGGAATGTCCGTTTATCCGATTCGATATCCTACAGTAAAAAATGGAGAGGAGCGCATACGGATCATATTGCATTCCCACAATACAGAGCAAGATGTGAAGAGGTTATTAAATGTGTTAAAGGACGCATTCTATGGAAGTCAACAGAGCTTTAACGAAGAGAAATCAATTCGTCTCTCGAGATTATGACTGCATCAAGTTTGTTATTTTCATGTGCTGAATTTTATCAAAAGAAGATTTCAGTATTCTAATTTCAACAGATAGAAGCCACGAATTTAAATTAATAAATATCATGCTATAGAACCTTACATGTTCAAATTTTCAAATAAATTTAGTAGAATAAATAGAACATTTGAAACAGCAATTCATGGACCTTTCACAGTACCTTGATGCTTTATCGAAAAGGCTTGATGAATGCTGCTCTGACATCAATTTCATTATCGATCATGAGCATAGAGATATGCAATTGATCTCCAGAAAAATCGATTTTTCTTTTCAAGAAGCATATCAAAACCTTAAATCAAAGAAAACGGAAAAAGTTTGTAAATTCAAGAAGTCGTATGAAGTGGTTCAAAACAATCATGAAAAATTGTCTCAAGACGACCAATTTACAACAAACAATCATGATGATATCATACATGAAGGCTCTTGTCACGATCGTCATAGCAACTTTTCCGCCAGAAGTGATAGTAGACTTGTCAGGAAGGTAAATTCTCCTGCATTCGATTGTAACCAGCTTAATTATAATGCAAATCGCGAAAGAAAGGGTAATGCGAATCGATTAGAATCCTCAACAACCAGGAATCAAGAAAGAAAAAAGCTTCGGTCATGCCAGAAAAAGAAACGGTCACATTATGGCAAAGCCAACGACAACAACAGAAATTTCTTATATGATTGGGACAAGGAAAATAGGACAGAAATGCAAAAAAGTATGGTAGAAAAAATTGATCCTACAGGAGGTAAAACATGGAGCAAATCAAAGACGTTTTCATTAGTTCATCATATAAAAAAAAGTAGCCGTGTTATCCAAAGAAAGAATAAAGAATCATTGTTCACACGAACAATTAGCAAGTTTAATGCTAATCTCCACAACGAGCTCTCTGATGAAATCAATTCGGCAGTGGTTAAAATTCAATCGCATGTCAGATCCTTTTTATGCCGCATGAGGAGAGAAGCTGAAATTCATGGGTTTCTTACAATTCTTGCAAAACAACTTCGGCGACGTCACAATAGAAAAGCTAAAGTTTGGAATAGATGGAAAAAATATGTTTCATGCCATGTATGGGTTAAGGAACAAACGTCCGCACGTATTTCAATGGCGAAGACAAGGAGGGGCGAGAAACTCTGGTATAAAGATTTCATGGACAACTTCTATAAAGAAAAAGAAAGCATTCGCGTATGGGGTGGTATTGGTGAAATTTCCACAAAGTATCTATTGCAAAGAAGGTTGTCTTTATCTTGGTCAGTGTTATTGAAAAATCTTATACTTCAAAGCTATCATAAAGAGAATTGAAGAATGAATTACTATGTTGGAACAGCATATTCCAGTAGCAACATTTACTCATCTACTGTTGTGGATTTAATGTTTGTAGCCGAATGTCATAGAATTAAGGTGAAACCGTATACATGATGTGGACTCTTTATATGATCCCTTGTTGATCTCAATAAACATTTGAGCTGAAACTTGAGAAAATATTAGAAAATGCCTTGGGACACCTAACTACTTGCTTCTTAAAGCATCACGCTTTTGACGAAATTAATCTATTGCGGACTAAAATGATCATGAACAGACATAAAGAATCATCTAACATTCGCATGCTGGAATTTCCTCGGCTTCAATCAGCACCTGTTCAAAAAAAAGTAGTGAAGGCAATGCTACCTAGAGAGCTTTTTGCAACTAAAATATAAGCCGTGTAGGAAAACTGTGACTTTCACAACCTATCTGGGTTGCATAGAATATTGAGTTTGCTCCATCATGAGTGGCGCTTGGAATCCTCTATCAATAATTGAGCGAGTAACGTTGAAAGAACGCCAATACCAACAACTAAGAAGACGAACAGGAAAACGTGTATGAATGAGACACTGGGCAGGATTTCTACTTGATCTGAGTGATTGTCTATGAAATTTTCATCTTTAGCATCATTTGATTTACTACCTATAGAAATTTGGTCAATAATGAAATCGTTTTCGGAACTAACATAGCTTCCATCACTTTCTCCTACCGAATCGCCTCCCTCCATCTTTGGCTATCATGTTGTTGTTCTTGAACAATGACAGCAGTTAATCATTTTAATCACATATATTACTATAGTATACTTGTACGTACAAAGAATCAATTTTGTTGTTTGAAACATATCATCAATTTTGGAACCAAAACAAAGATCAAGTTTCAAGCATTAACGAGAATGATTTACTCGAAATATGATTGTGATATAAGTAGAAATCTTTGTTGATGAACGGTCTTCAAAAAATAAAGATTCTCCGCAGATGAAGAACTTCAGTCTAAAAATAATATACATACTTCAAATATTACTCTAACTGTTAATATGATCTTATTTATACTCATTTCTTCTATTGTTGTAGATATAATCATGCGATGAAATCTACAATTTTCCTAGTGAAAAATATGCTCATTGTATGAATTCATTCTTCTAACGTTTTGAGTCTATCCACCTAAAGATCAATAACTTACTATTGCTACTTACTGCCTCCACCAAGCAAGTTTTGTAATGCTTGTCTACCTGCATCATTATCACCTGCCATGCGTTTCGCCAATAGAGATGAACGATTGTCCACAACGTTGACCACTTGTCCATTTCGTTTATCTTGCACCAAGATGTATACAAATTCTCCGGATGGCATGTCACCAGAAACTTCAGCGAATACAAAAGCACTTCCAAAATGTCCCTCTGAAGATAAGAAATTTAGAAACAAAAAATTAAGATGCTCCGTTGAATGCTTTTTGATCATGATAATAAAAATGAATGAAATATATGATGGTGTTTATAAAGAAACCTACCTAAATTGAATCGAACACGAGTTCGATCGGATCCATCATCTTTATCTTTGTATTGGGTGTGTCTAAAAAGGGTCCAAAATCGAGAAAGAAATGAATAGTGAAAGATAAGTTATAATGAGGCAAGTTTTCAAATACGAACAAATAATACTTACTCGATAAAGTTTCTTCTTCCTTCTCTGTGACCACCATGATCTCTTCCGTATGCTTTAAGTGGCTCGCCAAATCTACGTTTAACCTCATTATTTTCACGAATGATACTGAATGCCTTGTCAAATACAGAATTAGGTGACATCTTTGTCGGAAGAAGTTCCTTTCCGATATAATAAGCACAACATCCAGCAAGAGCAAACATTCCTGCATACATGGTGAGCCGAGTCCCGGCAACTACCTTTTCGCCAGGAGTTAAAACTAATTCTTGAGAAGTTTCATCTTTTGGAGGGGGCTTGGAGTTGTTGGAACTAAGTGCTCGAGTAGAATTAAGAATACTGGTAAAATTTGGTTTAGTACTCCTCAAAGATTTAGAATGAATGAAAGTTGATGTGATAGCTTTTGGCTGACTAGAAAAAAAATGCTGACTTTGGTGAAAGTTCCAGCCCTTGTTCTCTATTGCTTTCAAAACAGATGATGACTTTGATGTAGCCCGGAGAATAGCTCTTGAAGAGCATATTGAAGAAGATCGGAGCATAATGATGGCGCTTGAAAGTAAGATGCTGCTATCCTGTACAGCAGTTTGATTATACCTGCTGGACACGAAGATATTGACGAAGAAAGGATATCAATCTTTTCTTTTTTTCTACGCAGTTCTCTGTATGAAAGTACGTACAATCTTATAGCCCCTAATGTGACACATCATACATCATAAAATGAATTTGTGAGAGGAATTCATCGATCTTCACTTTCAAATTGTTTTTTTTTTTTTTTTTTTTTTTCGTTTCACAAATGGATACATCCTTGATCATTAAAACTCTAGAGTGCTTTCATAATCATACATAATATTTTTTCGAGATCTTTTGGTACATAGATTTCAAGTGATGTGAAGCTATATTCCATACCCTTAAAACATAATTGATATATCATCTTTAATAGATAAAATTAAACTCGAAACAAATCTAAAATGTTTTCAATCCCCTCCTGTACTTCGATACTCTTTTTTTCAAGATACGATCGTGGATCATCAGGAATACTATGGATAGCTTTGCTCACTGAATTCACTAAATCATTTTTTAGCATACCAGACTTCTTCCAATAAGGTTCTGCTTGTTTAGGCAATTGTACTTCAACGCTAGAAAGTTTCTTTCTCAGGATCTTTTTGAGATTGGTTCCAAGGAGTGCTTCGCTGTCTTGTACGTAATCTTCATCGGTAGTTGCGGAGGAAGTAATATCCATCAAAAAATCAATAATTTGATCCAAAACATCATTATGTCCACTTAAGAAATCTACCAAAGAGTCAAGTCCATCAGCAGTCTTGTAGAAAAGAGGTGACTGAATCATCCACCATAAGTTCATTGGAGAAGGACCTTCTCTATTCTTTGCTTTTTCGGTGGATTGTACAACTTCACTCTTTCGCTTTTCATGCAAAATATTATACATTACATCCTCGATATCATTATTATCGTGAACACACGTCGTGTCATCATCTCCTCCGGAATTTTCATCTTTTGCATTTTCTAATTCTTCTAGCCTATCCTTCCTATCTTCTTTCAAAGCTTCAAATTGTCTCTGTAGGTCATCAAATTGACGACAAATCTCTTCCATTTTCGCTTCAAGTTTTATTTCTATTGCATTTGTACCCTTGGGCATCAATGGGCTAGTAAATGATAAAGAGGATTGTTTATTTTCTAAGTATTGATCTTTTCGTTTTTGCAATGCCATTTCAGTTTCACGACCACGTGTAAATAGGTCTGAATTCTTAGCTATATACTTCCATTCTTCATCGAATTGTTGTTGAATATCTTCTTTTGATAGTTGCGTGGTAGCTCTAGTTGACGATGCTGATAATGGCTCAGAACATGAAAATGGTTCAATATTTTCGCTTCCTTTTACATCTTTTAAAAATGGAAGAAATTCTGAGTATGATTTCGAATCCATTTTTGCTATTGTCTCAGTCAACGTAGAAATCTCATCCGATGCTTTCTCGAAATAAGAAGTCAACTCTTCAGTTGTATAAGAAGAAAACGATTTCATAGCAAGTATTGATTTTAAATTTGAGATTTCTAAGTCATGAACAACTTGCAATAAATCATCCAAGGGGATTGTGTAGTTTTCCTTAGCTTGGCGAGCAATATCTGCTTCAATTGATTGTTTAAGACCATCGTATTGATCTCTGTAGGCAATCACTTCCACTTCCAACGCCTTGTGTTCCACTTGGAGCTGACTCATTTTATCAATCACTTCTAACGTTAGTGCTGAAGGATATGACATTGACATCTCACTTTCTTTTACAGTTTCGTAGAGTTCTTTCAGTTCCTTTTCCGTTGGAATCACAACTGCGGCAGCCTTATTCCCAGATTGCGTAGAAAATCCCCATAGTAATGCTGTGAAGATAATGTTACAAATGGCAGCATTTGCACTGCGATTTAGCATAGTTGCTTGCTGGAAATTGGAATTGGAGAATAGAAAATGAAACCCCTGGATTGAAAAACGGGTCAAAAATGGGTTGTCCGGTCACTTGGCATATATTATTCGTGCCAACCGAAACTTGTTGCAAATCTGGTTTGAATTTTGGGTTTGTTCAGCTATGATTTGCTACGTAGGTTAAATTGCGTAGGAGTGACTCGTAACTGCGAAAATCCACGCCTGCCGCTATCCCCCGACACACATTTTTTGAATCAAAATGCACACTTTTAGCTTTGCAATCTTAGATCAAATAAAAATTGGGGTACAAAATAAAAAAAAGAACAACGACAGAAAAGGTGGAAATGATACAATTGCAATATATGATCTGATTTAGTGAGCTGTAAACCAGTTTGGAAAATATTGGAACTAATATAAGAAGCCCAATGAAGAACATACTGTAACACCATTTATTTTTTCCCATTCTCAAAAATTTTGAGTTCACCATCAGAAACTTGAAGAAAAAGTTATCACTTATTGTTGTGGTTTCGTTGGGTACAAGTACAACAAAGGTACAGCCACAGCTGCTTCCTGAGAACACATCCTGTCTACGTCATAATATCAATACAAGCATCATGATTTAAACAAAATAAATAATGATCACAATTCATAAACATATTTTAACTCCAAAACAATAAATTCGAATTACCGCCAAAACGATAATTTAATTTACATTCAATCATTCACTGTAAAATAGTAATATGAATATATTCACTAAGTGCATTCAACATTTTGAAATTAGACTAGACATGACTGTAGTGTTCGAAGGTAGCATTACAAATATCAAAATATAACAAATGTTTCATAATTTTCAATATTAGATATTGTTACCGCCGACGAGTTGCTTCATCTCCGTGTTACGTTTCGCTTTAAAAAAAGTTGTATGTGCCGATACAACAACAAAGATACCACCTTTCAAGGCATGTGACAGCATCTTTGTACTTCAAAACTTCATTTTAATACTAACCTCCAGTTTGAAGAGTGCCCAAGAGGTAGGAAAACACAGTTTGACCAATATGGATAAGAATGAAAAAATTATGGTGATTTTCCAATATGTCTATGAATTAAGTGTTGATCTTATTTGTCTATACATTGTGTATGCAGATGGAATTTTCCATGCATTAAAATCAACAACAAAAGTATAAGCAAACATATGAAAAAGAAATCATTATGCAAGAGGATAATATCCAATCGAGTGTGTATAAATTGGTCAAATTTTAAGGAGGTCTCCTAGTATCCAGAGCTTTATGACCATGGCCCCATGCTCTTGACTGCTGATCGTAATGATCGTATGATAAATGATTAGTTCTATAAAATGTGGGATCATTTTATATTATATATATATATTGATCATATTCTTTTCTATATGATACTTATGCATGCGTAACATTAGCATAACATTGGCGTAACATTAGCATAACATTAGCATGACATTAGCATAACATTAGTATAACATTAGTATAACATTAGCATAACATTAGCATAACATTAGCATAACATTAGCATAACATTAGCACAACATAAGTATGAATTGATACAATTGATCATCATAATTATTACCTTTCTGACAGAAAGTAATCTATGATGAGGCTTGTTCTGGAAAATCTAC
>Ga0209092_10001295_pt1 | contig 24794 bp, 7 predicted proteins | sample FraStrMetagenome_FD_187446 | JGI IMG/M metagenome (GOLD analysis project Ga0209092, IMG submission 187446) | Marine eukaryotic phytoplankton communities from Arctic Ocean - Fram Strait ARC3M Metagenome (SPAdes) (version 2) | ecosystem: Environmental > Aquatic > Marine > Oceanic | place: Fram... | reverse complement strand
TTTAGGTAAATAGGATTTAATTAAATCCCTTACATCCTTATTATCATTATTATTAATAAATAAAAAATGTATATCACTAAATGAGTTAACAACTTTTAGAGGTTCATCTATTATTCGGTTTATATTATCAAAATGATAAGTATTAGAGTTAAATCCTATTTTAACATCCTGCCAAGATAAGTTATTTTCTATGTTAAATTTATTTTTTCCCCTTAAAGGATCTATAGAATATATATTACTAAATTGTTCACTACAACCAAAATAAAAAGTAAATTCGCCACAATTACTATACAATTCTATCATTTTAACATTTAAAGGTAAAAAATTTGATATGTGTTTTAACATTTCAGATATTCCAAAAAAATGTTCTTTGTTAAATTTTTGTTTTCCAAATTTAGGTTTAGTTAAAACTACTTCTATATATTGATCTAATATATCACCTGGGTGTTTTATATAGTGAGCTATTTTTTTATTAATAACATTGCCTTCATTATTAAAAGATAAACCTATTTCTCCTGCACCTTCTCTATATTCATTATAGTAAGTATCAGAATCAGCATCTTTAGTATCAACAGTGTCTGATTTTTGGCTAATAATACTTAATTTAGTAGTGAAAATATTATGAGTTTTATATAACTGTTCTAAATATACATCAGCTGCATATTTAATTGGGAGATAATTATCGGATAAATATTTTATTGTATTTTTTTTAACAACATAAGCATGGGCACCATGATGGTTTGCATTAAATCTAGGCACTGTTAAATATTGACCTACATTCATACCCGTTTGATGGGAGGTTTTTTTTCCTAAATGTATCATATCCCAATCATATTGTTTTATTTCATCATGAAAATGTTGATATTCTAAAGATAAATTAGAGTTTTGAATAAAATTAATATTAGGAACAACATCATCTTCTAAAAATAAAGCATTTTCTACCCCATCGGATATTGCCTGGTCCCATGCTTTTTTATGTGATAAAGCACATGCAAATACCCCTATAGTTATCATACCATGAGGATCAAAAAAAGAAGTGTGAATTTTTTTTTCTTTTATTAATGGAATATGATGAAGTTCTTTACCATCTATAGCTTCTATAAAAGTAAAATCAACATTTGGAAAATTTTTAATTAATTCGGTTTTTCTGTCTTGTCTACGTTTTAAATTTATAACGTATATTTTATCAAAACCTAAAGTTTTATATTTAGAATTCATTTAAAAAAGTATTATATTTTTCTTTTAAAATTTTATCATTTAAGGGTATTAAATTTTTTAAAGTATTTGTTAATATTTTTTTTAAATAATCAGGAGGTGTTTTGGATATTAAATTAATATTATACTCTATAGATTCTGGGGTACCATCTGATGTGAAGGGATAATCAGGGAAAAATGAATGAGTACCCGTGTTGGATGTTAATATAGGAACCATACCATTTAAAAGACTTAAAAAAGCAAAATAATTAAAAGAATCATATAAAGTAGCATTATAATATATATGGTAAGTATTAAAAAAATGAGTATTTGACATTAATTTACCTTTAAAATTTATATTATAACAATTAAATGTTAAATCATTTATTATATATTCCCCCATTATATCTTCTCTTCCATGGGAGCCATAAATATCTAGATAATAATCTTTTAGATTATTCATAACTCTTTTTAAATTCAAAATACCCTCAGCTGCTGAAGGGTTAAAATTAATTCCTATTAATTTATTAGGGTTAAAGTTTTTAAAATTTATTTCAATTTTTTTCCCTAAAGAAGGAGGTATAACTACTGAGGGTTTTGGTTTAGAAAAAGTATAAAAATTATTAAAATTATTTTGGTCTAACTTGTTATAAAATACAAACCCATCGGCATATTGATTGTAAATATAATTTTGTTGTGGGTGAGATAAACTAGTAAAAGGAAATTGAGTGTCAAAAATACTTTCATGTATTTCTCTTTTTTTATAATGAAGAGAATCAATAATAAAAATCTTAGGGATTAATAATTCTTTTAAAATATCTTTATATATTTTTGGAGAAGTAACATTATAATCCATTATTACTAAAACATGAGTATAATTTTTATTTATTTTATAAAAAACATTAGTTGTATTAAAATCAAATATATCATTTATAGAAATATTTAATGTAGAACATAACCTTTTAAAAATTAGTTGTTCGTTTATATAACCCTTACGTTTATAATTTGTAATTATACTTAGTTTCATATAACTAATATAATAAAAATATTTTACATTTCCTAGTAATTTATTAAACACATAGAGAAATACTAGCTACTTCCCCGGCAGCTAAACCTCTACCACCTACTTGTATTGAAACCGTAGCTTGACCTCCAGAGGTTGCTGAGGAAAAGTATAAATTTGAACTTGCTGTTGTTGTCCTAGCGGAATTAGTATATACTATGTCTCCAATTGAAGGAAAACCTGAGTTAGAACCATCATGATAGAGTTGAGTTGTTTGGGTAGCACCACAAGATGAGAATCCTGCTCCAAAAAATGTACCTCCACCACCAAGCCCGTAAAAATCACTAAAAGCATCTGGGGATGATAAACTTGCGGCTGATGCTGCTGCTCTAGTTGAAAGATTATTTCCAGTAAGATTAAAGGCTGCTGAAATTTGACTTCCACTAATAGGTCCTGATGATGGTAGTACGGGCATTATAGTCTAGATTTAAGTTCGTCAATTTGTTTTTGTTGTTCTTTAATTGCTTCAATTAATAAAGGTACAATTTTTTCATAATTAACCGCTTTATATCCACTATCTCTAGTTGTAACAGCTTCTGGTAGTACTGCTTCAATTTCTTGTGCAATTACTCCTACATCTTTACCTGTATTACCATGTATAGTTTTTGTTTCTTCTTTAGTTAATTCTTTCCAATTAAAAGTATTACCAGTTACTCCAATTACTTTACATAAAGCATTTTCTATAGGTTTAATACAACATTTTAATCTTCTATCAGAAGTAGCATATGCTACAACATCATTTGTTGCATCAATTCTACCTGTAGTGGTATTCATTGTAGTAGTACCACCAACTTGTAAATGACATGCTACTGTAGTATTATTCATATAAGTAGTAGCTGTTGTTGTAGAGGTAAGGTTACATCCTATTGCATGACTATTATTATTACTTACTGTATTATTATATCCTACAGTAAAAGAACAACAAGAAGTTATATAGTTTGAACAACCACCAACAATTGAAGATAAACCTGCTAAACTACATATACAGTTATTAATTCCTCCACCTATAAAGCTATAACATGCTGAATTATTTGTATTGTTAGAACCCCCTCCTATAACAGAACAACATGAATTGGTACCAATTGTATTTTTAAAACCACCACCTATAAAAGAATGACAACTTGAACCTGGAGAAATAGTATTACATTGACCACCTACTATACCTGAATAAAGAGTATAGCAAACTTTATTGCAACATCCCCCTCCTATAAAATTAAAGTTACTTTGATAAGCACAGTTAAATTGTCCTCCACCTATAAAGTTAAGACTACATCCTGCAGTAGTCCCCGAGATAACATTCTTACATCCAGATACAATAGCATTATAACCAGCATTACCACTTCCTCCACCTGTAATAGTATTATTGAAACCTCCACCTATAAAAGCACTGTAATTTCCTGCAGATGTTTTATTTGAAGATCCTCCAGATATAACACTAGAACTACCAGATACTTGGTTTAAAGAACCTCCACTTATAACATTGCAATTACAATTGGATATTTCATTATTAGACCCACCAGCTATAATTGAATAACAAGTACTATTAGTCATTAGATTACTTGAACCACCAGCAATAGTTGAGTAATTACTACAAGCACCTATTGTATTAGTAGATCCTAATATATTTGATGCTACTGTTCCAGTCAAAGAATGAGAAGCACCTATAGTTATACCTCTTTTACCAGAGTCAAATATTAAATATTGTTCAGCTTGTAATTCTCCTGCTGTTCCTGTTGCCGTAGTAACCCTAGAAGCAGCATTATTTTGTATATTAGCTACTCCTGATGTACCAGATGAACCAGATGTACCCGAAGAACCACTTGTTCCTGATGAACCTGAGTTACCTGAAGTTCCGCTTGAACCTGATGTTCCTGAACTTCCTGATGTACCTGAAGAGCCTGAATTTCCTGATGTTCCAGAAGAACCTGAAGTTCCTGAAGATCCTGAGTTTCCTGATGTTCCAGATGAACCTGAAGTACCTGAAGATCCTGTATTACCTGATGTTCCAGATGAACCTGAAGTACCTGAAGAACCCGATGTTCCAGAAGAACCGCTTGTTCCTGATGTTCCTGAAGAACCAGAAGTACCGGAAGTAGCCGCTGCTTCTTTAGTACCAACTCTACCATTAGAATCAATAACTAAAACTGTATTATCATTAATAGCTGGTAAAGCAGTTAATTCAGCATGAGCAAAAGAAGCTGTAGTCGTTGAGGAACCACTTAAGTTACCATCAATTTGAACCATCCCTGAGGCACTAACTTGTAAAATTGGTACTCCTGATATATCTGATACAGCAAATATTGTTCCTAATAAATCATCAGTTACTGAAAATAGTTGGCCTTGGGATCCTTGTACATCTAGTACTGTTGAACCAGAAGCGAAAATTTCTACTGTCCCATCTGTATCATCCCCAGATTTATTGTAAAGCTTCATAAGAGGTGTGTCTGCTTGTAAGACACCATCTCCTACTGAAAAGTTCATACCAAAGCCTTGTGCACTAGAGGTTGGAGATATCAATCCATATGTTTCTCCACTTAATGATAATCCTATGTTTCCACCATCTACCCTCAATCTCTCATTATCAAATGCAGCATATGCACCTATTGCTAAACAAGTACCATTAAATGTTAAATTAGTTTCAGCTTGTAATTCTCCTTGTGTTCCTGTTGCTGTTGTAACTCTATTATTAGCATTATTTAATATATTAGCTACTCCTGATGTTCCACTTGAACCACTTGTTCCGCTTGAACCTGATGTACCGCTTGTTCCACTTGAACCACTAGTTCCCGAAGAACCTGAAGTTCCACTTGTTCCACTTGAGCCTGATGTACCTGATGTTCCTGATGTACCACTAGAACCTGAAGTTCCTGATGAGCCTGAGTTACCACTTGTACCACTTGAACCACTAGTACCTGAAGTACCGTCTGTACCATCTGTACCTGAAGTTCCTGAAGAACCACTTGTACCACTTGTACCACTACTTCCAGATGTACCATTTGAACCACTTGAACCAGATGAACCACTTGTTCCGCTTGAACCTGATGTTCCTGAAGTTCCAGATGAACCACTATTTCCTGATGTACCCGAAGAACCACTTGTTCCTGATGAACCTGATGTACCTGATGTTCCTGATGAACCACTTGTTCCGTTTGAACCTGATGTTCCTGAAGTACCTGAAGAACCTGAAGTTCCACTTGTACCACTCGAACCTGAAGTACCATCATCACCTCTATCACCTGTTGTTACAAAGGATGCTATAATATCTTCACCGTTTGTTAAAGCATTACCCCCTTGGGATTCAAATATTATTGTAAATTGCCACCAAGCCCCTTGGTCAACCAATTCATCAAGGGCAAATAGTATAAAATCTGAAGGATCATCTTTATCTGATAATCTCATATGACCTTTTATAGCTGAAGTTGATGAATCTATAGTTTCAAAAAATGATTGAACAGAATTTCCATCATCATCAGTTTCACTAATTGCAGCTACTGTTGCAGATGTTTGGGTTGAATTATTTAATCTTACTTTACCTGTATTTGGATTTGCAATTGTAGTAGAAGTACTAAAAGTATAGTCAAATGTAGCACCACCAAAGTTACCATCTTGTCCTGATGTACCAGATGAACCTGATGTACCAGATGAACCTGATGTACCATTTGAACCTGATGTTCCTGATGAACCACTTGTTCCAGATGAACCACTAGTACCTGAACTACCATCTGTACCATTTGAACCTGAAGTTCCTGATGTACCACTTGAACCGGAAGTTCCACTTGTACCACTTGAACCACTAGTACCTGAACTACCGCTTGTTCCACTTGTTCCTGAACTACCATCTGTACCATTTGATCCACTAGTACCACTTGTACCTGAAGAACCGCTTGTTCCTGATGAACCACTTGTGCCTGAAGTACCTGATGAACCACTTGTGCCTGAAGTACCATCTGTACCGTCTGTACCTGAAGTTCCTGAAGTTCCGCTTGTTCCACTTGTTCCTGAAGAACCTGATGTTCCTGAAGTACCATCTGTACCACTTGTTCCAGATGAACCACTAGTTCCTGAAGTACCTGATGTACCTGAAGAACCTGATGTTCCTGAAGTACCCGATGTACCATCTGTACCATCTGTACCAGAAGTTCCGCTTGTTCCACTTGAACCTGAAGTTCCGGAAGTTCCACTTGAACCTGAAGTTCCGGAAGTTCCATTTGTACCGGATGTACCTGATGTACCATCTGTACCTGATGTTCCTGAAGTACCAGATGTACCACTTGAGCCACTTGTACCTGAAGTTCCTGATGAACCATCTGTACCATTTGAACCTGAAGTACCTGATGTACCTGAAGAACCACTTGTTCCACTTGTTCCTGATGAACCTGATATTCCTGAAGTTCCACTTGTTCCTGAAGAACCTGATGTACCATCTGTACCTGAAGTTCCTGATGTACCACTTGATCCACTTGTACCATCTGAACCTGAGGTTCCTGATGTTCCTGAAGAACCACTAGTTCCTGATGTACCACTAGTACCTGATGTTCCTGAACTTCCTGAAGTTCCTGATGAACCATCGGTACCATTAGAACCTGATGTACCTGAAGTACCCGAACTACCATCTGTACCATTTGAACCTGAAGTACCTGAAGTACCTGAACTACCATCTCCACCTGAAGCACCATCTAGATTAACTTCCCAAGATGAGTAGGTTCCTGAACCTACTGTTCTAGTAGGAGCTAAGAATACTAAAGTACCATTAGCGCTATTATATGAATCTATTTCACATTCTTGGAAATTATTTACATCGTATACTATAATTATAGATTGAGCTGTTGTATAAGCTAGTCCTTGATCTACGGTTATTGTTCCACTTTGACCTAAAGTAAATGTAGTAGTTGAGGTTGTTGCATATTTATCTGATTCCCCACTTGTTCCTGATGTACCTGATGTACCACTTGAACCTGATGTTCCTGAAGTTCCGTCTGTACCATCTGAACCTGAAGTACCACTTGTTCCTGAACTACCGCTTGTTCCACTTGTACCTGAAGAACCTGATGTACCACTTGTACCTGAAGTTCCTGATGTACCACTTGAACCGCTTGTACCATCTGAACCTGAGGTTCCGCTTGTTCCACTTGAACCACTATTACCTGATGTACCACTTGATCCACTAGTACCACTTGTACCATCTGTACCATCTGTACCAGAAGTACCACTTGTACCACTGGATCCTGAAGTTCCACTTGTTCCTGATGTACCTGAACTACCATCTGTACCATTTGATCCACTAGTACCACTTGTTCCTGAAGATCCTGATGTTCCTGAGGTTCCTGAAGAACCATCTGTACCATTCGAACCTGAAGTACCTGATGTTCCTGAAGAACCTGATGTACCCGAAGTACCGCTTGTTCCACTTGTTCCTGATGATCCACTTATTCCACTTGTACCTGAAGAACCTGATGTACCATCTGTACCACTTGTTCCTGATGTACCTGAATCACCACTTGTTCCGCTTGAACCCGATGTTCCTGAAGTTCCGCTTGAACCACTTGTTCCACTTGATCCATCTGTACCATTAGAACCTGATGTACCTGAGGTTCCGCTTGTGCCACTTGAACCACTTGTTCCACTTGTACCACTTGAACCAGAAGTACCATCTGTACCATTTGATCCTGAAGTTCCTGATGTACCACTTGAACCTGAAGTTCCACTTGTTCCTGAAGAACCTGATGTGCCGTCTGATCCATCTGTACCACTTGTTCCATCTGAACCTGAAGTTCCTGATGTACCTGAAGATCCATCTGTACCACTAACACCAGATGTTCCTGATGAACCATCTGTTCCACTTGTACCACTTGTACCACTTGTTCCTGAAGAACCATCCGTACCTGAGATACCACTTGTACCACTTGAACCTGATGTTCCTGAAGTTCCGTCTGTACCATTTGATCCTGATGTACCTGAAGTACCACTAGTACCTGATGTACCTGAACTACCATCTCCACCTGAAGCACCATCTAGGTTAACTTCCCATGCTGTATATGTTCCTGATCCAACTGTTCTAGTTGGTGATAAAAATACTAATTGTCCAGTACCTGAAGTATAAGTGTCAATTTCACATTCTTGGAAATTATTTACATCAAACACAATAATAATAGATTGTGCTGTTGTATATGCTAAATCTGTATCAACTGTAATTGTTCCACTATTACCTAAAGTAAAACTTGTTGTAGATGTTGTAGCGTATTTATCTGATTCCCCACTTGTTCCTGATGTACCTGAAGATCCTGAAGTTCCACTTGAACCTGATGTTCCCGAAGTTCCACTTGAACCTGATGTTCCTGAAGTACCTGATGTACCACTTGAACCAGAAGTTCCTGAAGTTCCTGATGAACCATCTGAACCTGAAGTTCCTGATGTACCTGAAGATCCACTTGTACCGCTTGTACCACTACTTCCTGATGTGCCCGAAGTACCACTTGTGCCATCTGTACCATCTGAACCTGAAGTTCCTGATGTACCTGAAGAACCACTTGTGCCACTAGTACCTGAAGAGCCTGATGTACCATCTGAACCTGAAGTTCCGCTTGTTCCATCTGAACCTGAAGTTCCGCTTGTTCCTGAAGTACCTGATGAACCACTTGTTCCTGAAGTACCATCTGTACCATTTGATCCACTAGTACCACTAGTACCACTAGTACCACTTGAACCTGATGTTCCTGAAGTACCACTTGAGCCACTAGTTCCACTTGTACCTGAGGAACCATCTGAACCTGAAGTACCACTTGTTCCTGAAGAACCAGTATCTCCTATTTCACCTGATGTACCTGAAGTACCTGAAGTACCACTTGTTCCACTAGTTCCACTTGTACCTGATGTACCTGAAGACCCACTTGTACCTGATGTACCTGATGATCCACTTGTACCATCTGAACCTGAGGTTCCATCTGTACCACTAGTTCCTGATGTTCCTGAACTTCCTGAAGTTCCTGAACTACCATCTGTTCCATCTGTTCCATCTGTACCACTTGTTCCTGATGAACCTGAAGTTCCGCTTGTTCCTGATGTTCCACTTGAACCATCTGTACCTGCAGTACCTGTAGTACCTGAAGTTCCACTTGAACCATCTGTACCAGAAGTTCCACTTGTACCACTAGTTCCTGAACTTCCTGATGTTCCCGAGGAACCACTTGTTCCACTTGTTCCTGAAGAGCCACTTGTTCCACTTGTTCCTGATGTACCATCTGAACCTGAAGTACCTGAGGTTCCTGATGTTCCCGATGTTCCTGAAGAACCATCTCCACCACTAGCACCATCTAAGTTAACTGTCCAAGAAGTATATGTTCCTGATCCTACTGTTCTAGTTGGACTTCCAAATACTAATGTACCATCAGTATCATCATAAGTTATTACTTCACATTCTTGGAAGTTATTTACATCATATACTATAATAATAGATTGAGCAGGAGTATATGCAAGACCTGTACCCACAGTTATTGTTCCACTATTACCTAAAGTAAATGAAGTACTTGAAGTCGTAGCATATTTATCTGATTCTCCAGATGTACCTGATGTACCAGAAGACCCACTTGTACCTGAAGACCCACTTGTGCCTGATGTACCTGATGTTCCTGAAGATCCTGATGTGCCTGAAGTACCATCTGTACCATCTGAACCTGAAGTTCCTGAAGTACCACTTGTTCCTGATGAACCAGAAGTACCACTTGTTCCTGATGAACCAGAAGTACCTGAAGTTCCTGAAGAACCATCTGTTCCACTTATTCCTGAAGTTCCTGATGAACCATCGGTACCATTTGATCCACTAGTACCACTAGTTCCTGAAGAACCATCTGTACCATCTGTACCACTTGTTCCTGAAGAACCATCTGTACCTGATGTACCATCTGTACCTGATGTACCACTTGTTCCTGATGAGCCACTTGTTCCGCTTGTCCCTGATGAACCTGATGTACCATCTGAACCATTAGTTCCTGATGTTCCTGAAGTACCACTTGTTCCACTAGTACCACTTGTTCCTGAAGAACCATCTGTACCTGATGTACCATCTGTACCTGATGTTCCTGAAGAACCTGATGTACCATCTGTACCACTTGTTCCTGAGGTTCCTGAAGTACCTGAAGTACCTGAAGTACCTGAAGTACCACTTGAGCCACTAGTTCCACTTGTACCTGAAGAACCATCTGTACCACTTATTCCTGAGGTTCCTGAAGAACCATCTGTACCACTTGTTCCACTTGTTCCTGATGATCCACTTGTTCCTGATGATCCGCTAGTACCACTTGAACCTGAAGTTCCACTAGTACCACTAGTTCCTGAAGTTCCATCTGTACCTGATGTGCCTGATGTTCCTGAAGATCCTGATGTACCTGAAGAACCTGATGTTCCTGATGTTCCTGAAGTACCACTTGTGCCACTTGTTCCTGCGGTCCCTGAAGAACCACTTGTTCCTGATGTACCACTTACACCAGATGAACCTGAAGTACCTGAGGAACCTGAAGTACCACTTACACCAGATGTACCTGAAGTACCTGAAGTACCACTAGAGCCTGATGAACCTGAACTACCATCTCCACCTGAGGCACCATCTAAATTAACTGACCAAGATGTATATGTGCCTGAACCTACTGTTCTAGTAGGTGATTGGAATACTAATGTACCATCAGTATCATCATAAGTTGTAACCTCACATTCTTGGAAATTATTTACATCGTATACTACAATAATGGATTGAGCAGCAGTATAAGCTAAACCCGTTTCTACTGTTATTGTACCGTTTCCTCCTAATGTAAATGAAGTAGTAGAAGTTGTAGCGTATCTATCTGAAGTACCACTTGTTCCTGAGCTACCACTTGTTCCTGAGCTACCATTTGTTCCTGATGTTCCGTCCGATCCCGCTACACCTGATGTTCCTGAAGAACCATCTCCACCCGAAGTTCCTGAAGAACCACTTGTTCCTGATGTACCACTTGAGCCCGCTACATTACCTGATAAATTTACTTCCCATGATGTGTAAGTACCTGAACCTACTTGTTCTATTAAACTACCAAAACAGAGTACTCCTGTTACTTCATCATATGATGTTACTAAAGCTGTTTGAAAAGCAGTATCACTATTAGCCATAATCATTTCCTGACCTGCTGAATAAGCTAATCCTACTTCTACTGTTATACAAGTATTACCCGTTCCTATTGCTACTGAAGTTGTAGAAGTTGTTTGGTATCTATCCCCATCTGCTCCTGAAGTACCCGAAGTACCACTTACACCCGATGAACCTGATGTACCTGAAGATCCTGAAGATCCTGAAGAACCTGAGTTACCACTTGTTCCACTTGAACCTGATGTTCCTGAAGTACCTGATGATCCCGCACTTATACTTGATACTTTTTTTAGTTCTTTTGTTGAAGAATCTACTACTACTACTTCATACCCTGATGAAGCATCAGGCAAAGTATCAATTACTACACTTCCTGATAAAGTAGATGATCCTGTTATATTTAGAGATCCTGATATTGAGATATCATATGCGTCTTCTGCGGTAAAGGCATCTACAGATTGAGATACATGCCAAGAGTTGATTGTAAAACCTTGTGAAATTTCATCAACGTTTGGATTAAAAATATTTTCTAACTTCTTAGCCATTAGGTTTTATTATAAATATTAAAAGATTATTTCTTATGGTACTAAACATACCTTTTTATATGCTGTTCCATTATGAAAATATAACTCAGCTACTCCTCCTCCTGCGTCACAAGCTACTAACATTCCTGCTTGTCCGCTACCAAGTGGGTCTCTTAATTGCATTTGTGTTGTACACGCTACATTTAAATTATTTACATGGGTAGTACAAGCAGCAACACTTGTTAAACAAGCACCTATCATAACAGATTGAACGTGTGTTGATTGGATTTCATTATCATTTCCAATTATATTACCCCCAGTTGCACATAATTTATTATCTAACCCCCCTAATATAGTAGAATATTTTGAATTTTCAATAATATTACCTTCACCATTTAATATTGTATTATAAGAACAACCAATAGTATTACCACATATTTTATTACAACAACCATTTAATATTGTACCATGATTATTAGTTATTCCATTACCTTCAATTATATTTTCCCTTCCATGTATCAAATGAGTAGACCCACATCTATTTATTTCATTATTTACCCCCCCTAATGCTACACTATCAGATGAATTTTGATTGATTGTATTTTGTAATCCACCTAATATAGCAGAATTATCAGCTGATATAATCTTATTTTGTGCCCCACCTCCTATTATAGAACAATCGGCAGCTGTTGAAATACTATTTGCTCTACCTCCTCCAATATAAGAAAAACTAGAGGTTACATTATTATTAGCACCACTTCCTATTCCTGAATTATCGCAATTGTTAGTAGAATTTTGTCCTGCTATTGGTCTAATATCTTCTCCACTTCCTGTTATATAAGCACCAGTAGCAGGTGGAGAAGTAAAACAATCACAACACGCAAATGTTATACTACCATTATTACAGTTATAAGTTAAGACATTATTTTGAGTATTTTGACCTATACCTTGAATAGCCATAGCCCCATTAGAACTTGAAAATAAAGTACTTCCGGTTACAATAAGAGAACCAGAAATGGAAATATCATATGCTTCTGCCTTTGTAAATGCAGTTATTGATTGTGATATTTGTGTAGCAAGTATTGTACAACCTGTTTGTACTCCGGTATTTGAAAGTGTGCATGCCATTATCTATCTATATTTACTAAAATTGTTGTATCAGTTGTTTGGGAAGTAGGTAAAGGTTGAGCTAATTTACCTACAGCTAACAACTCATGTTGTTCGTTATACATACCAACAGTAGTTACATAAGGACTAAAGTAGGAACCAGTTGCAAAATCATAAGGTTTATTACTAGCTGTTATTGCATTATCTGTTATACTCCCGGATATAATACTAGGATTTTGAGAAAAATTAAATTCACTTTCATTTATAGTACATTTATATTGTGTTTCATAAATTGTATATGAACTTGAAAAAGCAACAACTACAGAAGGAAAAGCATCTTCAGCTAAATAAAGTTGTTCTAAATCAACACTGTTATTCCAATTCTGTTGGGTTATAACTGCTATACCATGAGGGTAAAATATATTTCCTACATTTATACTAGCAGATAATAAATTACCTTCTCCATCATCTGTTATTAAGGATTGAACATTTGTCCAATCATCTGAATTTAAATATAGTTCAAAGGATTCTGGTTGGATATAATCTCCATATAGTTTAGAAGGTATGGAAAATACTAAAACCTCTTCTCCTGATCCTGTGGGGAAATAACGTGATTGAGTTAATGTAGATTGTAAGTAATTTGCGTATCTACCGTTAGAACCTACACTACCTACTAATACATCACCAGATGCATCAGAACCTAATAATACACTAGAGGTTACGGCATTATCTCCAAAACTAGATGTTATATAATTAGAATAATATAACTCTTTTATAGAATCATATATTGAAGATTGAGATAGAATTAGACTACCAGAATTAAACCCTGTTGCATTGTTATTAGATGCAGTAAAATTAATATTTTTACCTAAAAATCTATTAACATCAGCATTAGAGGCAGATAATTCACCATCTCCAGTAAAAGTAAATGATTTATTTACTTCTAATGGCGATACAATTATATCTTGAGAATTGAATTGTTTGAAAGCCGCCATTCATCTTAAAAATCTAGTTTTACTCGTATTAGAGCTTCTTTTGTAAAATCTTTTTGTATTGGTTTTGATAATTTAGCTACTGCTAATAAATCATTATTGTCGTTATATAAACCTACAGTTGTTGGATATACAGTTGGATTATTAATAAAATATGAATAAATTACTTCTCCAGTTGAACCTGATATAAATGATGGGTTTTCTGAATAGTTAATTTCTGAACTTCTTGCTCTTACAAATATATAATCAGATGTAATTGTTTCTTGACAACCTAAACCAAATGATGACCCCCCACTTCCAGACATATGTAAGTATAATTTTTGGGCATTATTTGCATCTATAAAATCTCTATCTGTACCTAAATTTATACCTTCGGGTGTGTTTGAAATATCTAATGCATTAGCATTTAATAAAATAGTTGAAATATCTGGGAGAAATAAACCATAAGAACCACTTTGAGAAGTATATCCTACATTATTATTGTTAACCCCACTAGATTTATTATAGGCTGAACCATTTGATCCACTAATAACTTGATATGCTCTCATTGTTCCAAAATACTGTGGAATTGTAACATCCTGAGAATTATCTGTTAATTGGAGCGTATCATAACCTGCTACACTACTAGATAATTTTAAATTTAAAGAACCTGGGAATAAGGTTTCTTTATATCTAGCCCTTTCAACACTTAGAGCATAAAAATAACTTGAAGATACATTACCAAATATAAATTCAGAATTTTCATCTTCTAATACTAAAGTTCTATATGAACCATACATCGTTGTTGTAGGAGAATAATTATTTACTGCAGGATTATAAGAGGCAGCACCCCCACCTGTTTGATCAGCATAAACAACTGAAAATTGTGTTGCGGAATTTGGTTGGCCTGAAGCTGTATTTAGTATATTTAAATAATATTCACCTGACTGTCCTGTTTCTTGGGCAGAAGATGTAAAAAATGTTGTAAGGAAGGGTTGATTTTGTGACCATACTGTTGATGAAACAGCATCTGCACTTACTACAAAATCTTCTGGGTCTAATCTATTAAAGCTCATATTTTTATGCTGTTAAGGATGATTGTTTTGTTATTGTTACTGGGATTGTTAATCTTGCACCACTATCTAATCCAATTACAGTTAATGTTGTTACTAAAGTTGAATTTGATCCAAATAAAGTATTAATAGTTGTTGCTCTTAAATTTATTTGAGTTCCAGTTACAGTTGATGATACATTAGTTCCAACAGTAGTTGTAGCATTTGCATTTGCATTTGTTGTAGCTGTGGTTTGAATTCCTAATCCTTCAAAAGAAGATAAAGTTCTTACATCTGCAATAGTAGCAGAATATCCACTAGTTTCAAATGTTTGATCATTACCTAAGTAATTCAAAGTTTGAGGGGTAATAGCTAATTGTGCACCTTGTTGTAAAGTAATAGCAGCATAGCCCAGATTTAATACTGGCATTTTTGCTGTACCTCTTGGTAAAGTTGTAAGTTTGTATTTCATTATTTGACTTTCTAAAGGAAAAGCCTCTAATAATGGTTGATTTACTATTGCTTCACCATAATATGCTGAACCTGAGGGATGTGTTGGATTAAAAAGTGTATAATCTATTTCATCATCGGCTAATGCAAATTGAGTGATTTGAAAAGAACCATCATTGGATGCCATTGCTTCTCTACCTTTAGTAGTTAATATGGCATCAACTGTAATTACTGCGTTATTTAAATATCCCATTTTGTGTTTTTAATATAAATATTATTATATGTTATAAATATGTTACTCTATTAGTTTTTTATCAACTAAATCAGATAATAGTTCATCTGGGTTAGTTTTTAGATTTTTTGTTGGGTATTCCGGTGAAATAAATCCTGTTGAGGATTCACTTACAGGTGGATTACCATAAGGGTATTGTTGGAATGTAATAAGAGAACTTGCATCTTCCACGTACCTTCTTACTAAGAAGAAATCAAGGGGTCTAAATGATTGTTGTCCAAAGTTTATTTTTTTAATTTGTGGTTGGATAGTTCCTTCTTCATCACCTGAATATAAAGAAGCTGTTGCTTTAACATCTAAAGATGTACCTGTACCCCCAGGAGTTGATTCAAATACAATATCATTACTTGGATGTATATCTCTATCTAAAACTACTTCTAACATTCCAACACCATCTTGTATATAACTACTGTTTTGTTGTTGAGATGGGGTTATAATTGATGTTACAGTATAATTTTCTTCTTCTTTACCCATAAATCTGATTTCATCATAAGGTTGCATACCCCATGGGGTTTGAATTGATGGAAATTGTGCAAAACCAGGTTCTATACCATCAGGAAAATCTTTATTAAAGCTTGAAGTATAAATTAAATCTTTTTGGATAAATCCTCTTCCATATGCCTTATTCATTTGAGATGAACTCATTATTAAGGTATTAGTAATTTTATTACCACTACCATCTTCTTTAAATATCCAAAAAGGAGCAACTGCTGCTGTAACAGGATTACTTTGTGCACCATTTAATGCCATTCGTACTTCGAATCCACCTTGTTGACCTGATGGGAAAAATACAGGGTCTAATGCTACATTTCTTGCCGATGCAGTTAAAACAATCATATTACCTGTTCCTATAGCTCTAAAGTTTCTACCTTGTTTAATATTAGCTGAAGGTACTGTACCAGAAACATACCATCTTTGTTTTTGTAAGGTACCTCCTAATTGTACTGCTGTAGCAGATATACCCTGTTGAGCAAGTAAACCCTTTATAACATTTGAATTCCAAGTAATTGTAACTCCACCAGAGCTTGAATTACCAATATAAGCAGATGCTACTTGTGAATAATTAATAGTATTTGTTAAAAGATTACCATCCGATTGTAGTATATAACTTACTAATTCAACTTTAACATTGGATGGTTTAAAAGTATTAAATGCAGTACTGCCAGGACCTTGAACATTTGTTCTTTGAAATTTAATATTCATACTTCCTAATTCGGCAGACTCATTATAACTACCACCTTTATTCGGATTTGAAGTTTGAACTACGTAGGTAAGAGGAGAAGTATCAACACCTACTTTCATTTCTAAAGTATATGGTTGAGAGGTAGAATTACCATTACCTGCATTACCTGCTGGGTAATCATCATTATTTGGGATTCTTATTACTCCTGTATTAGTATCATATACTTGATACGTTGTAGCACCCTCAAGAAATGAAGCTGTTACATTTGGAGAAACATTTCCATTTGGGGTTTTAACTGTTGAATTAAAAGTATCAGTAAAGTTTATTCCTTGTGTTCCAACTTCTTCACTTTCAGCTAAAAACCCATAATTTGCAAAAGTTGGGACAATATTAGGATCTACAGGTTCATCTCCAATCATATCTAACCCCTCACAAAATTCATCTGGTAGAGATGTAGCAGCATCAAAGGAAGATGTTATAGGAAATAAATTTGATTTCTGAGTGTATATAATAGGAATTGGTTTTTGTGTTACTTTTTTAAATTCAATTAACCCATTTAAAGGATTTAATATTGTATTATCTGTATTTTGATTTAAAGCTACTGTTCCTCTAGATATTTCAGGATATGAATCAAATGTACCTTGAACATTATATAAAGTAATATCTGATAATTTAGGTTGAGTAGCATTTCCATCTTGTCCAATTAAATATTGTATATTATATTGAGTACTGTTATTTAATAAAGGGTATAAATCTGTGGTATTTTTAAAATAAGCTAAAAATCCTCTTGATATTTCAACATTTGGTAATTTTCCATATCCACCTGAATCACCAGGAGTCCATGAATTTATTTTAGCACTATTTGTTCGGGTACCAAAATATCTAGGGTTTGCAGATGAAAATGTAGTATAATTAGATTCAGGAACTGAAGCTCTTGAAGCTGAAAATTCAATAATTTGTTGCCAATTACTTGGTATAACTGTACCAAAACTATAATCTACATCTTGTAATCTATTATTTTTTCTTCCTTCACTATAGTTATTTAATAATGGTTGACAATCTAAAGCAAGGTTAAAATTAGAATCATCACTAAATACTGTTGGAATTGAAGGATCGGTATCAGCCGGAATAGAAGATGAAAAACTCATACTATAGTCAGTAACAATAAGTCCACTTTGAACTACTGATGGGTTATTAGATCCACTACTTACTAATAAAGCCATTTTTAAAACTTTATTATATTCTAATTGTGAAGGAGTAATTAATTCTTGTAATGTAATTCTTTTTCCTTGTCCATGAGTTGTACTATATGAACTAGTTATAAACATGATATCTCCACCTATTTGTGGCATACTATTTGGGAAATTATTAGCGGATCCAGAATATATAATTATTGAAGCCGTTGTCCAAGTATCTCCTCCCGCAGAAAAACCTTGACCACCATAATCATCTGTTCCATAATTAGCGTTTCCATAGAGTGCTGAAGTTGGAGCTGAGGAATCAAATGCTTCTACATAAACAGAGGCTGTCATTGATATAAACCCAAACGTTGGAGTTACATCAAATACGTAAGCACCATCTAAGCTTGAAGTAGCTGAGCTTGAATATATTATATATGCATCTGTTATTTTTGTTGCAAAACCTGCTGGGATTGGGACTCCATTTTCATATCTATTAGATATTGAAGATGTTACTACATAAGGGTCGTTCCAAGTTGTTAATTCACTAGGAAAAGGACTACCTAAAACCGCAACAACTTGTGGATTTTCTAATGAAGTATTATATATTTCATTAAATCTACTAAAAAATCCTACAGGTGCATTAGCAACAGACAATACTAGCTGTTCTCCTGCTTGTAGTGTAACTGTTGTACTAGCATCAGTTAGATTAGAACTTAATGAATATATTGCTGACCCATCAGCCGAACTTACTGGTCCTGTAGTTGTAGGGTCACTTTGGATAAATAATCTTAAATTACCAGCGGTTTGGTTTCTAAAAAGTCTAACATTATAATCACCACCTACCTCAATGTTTATTCTACGATATCCAGTTCCAGCTTGAAAACCACTAAATGACATGTCTTCACTTATATTTTGTGCCCCTCCATTAAAAGCTAAAGGATTTAAATTAGCACCTTCAAAATCAACAGCTGCAAATTGGTATACATCTATAGTTTGTGATGTATTATTTGTATTTTTATAATCTATAGTAATAGGGTTATGTCCTGATCCTACTTGATTTTCTAAATTATATGTAGAATAATCACCAAATCTAGTCCATAAACCAAATTCTGTTTTACCATTTCCAAATCTTCCGGTATCAAAATCACTCATAGTAAAAATATAATTACCTTCTGGAAAAATAATATCACTAACTGTTGGGTCTCCTGCTGGTTGAGTTCCAGTTTGAAGAGAAAAAGATGAAGTATTTTCCCCATCATAATTTTCTCCAAATAAAATTTCAACAGTTCCTGCAGCTGTGGTTAAAGAACTTTGATTAGTTGTTCCAGTATTATTTCCTAAGTCATAAAAGTATGGATGAGTATTTACATAACTGGATGCTCCAAACCCACCAAAAATTCCACCTCCACCTCCTTGTGTATTAACAAGACAGCCACCATTTGAATTATTAGCATCAAATAAAATTGTAAAATCACCTGTTGAAGTTGGAGAAATAACTTGATTAGTATTTAAACTAGAATCGGCACAAATACTTACTGTTTGACCATTAAGCATTGAGATAGGACCCGAAAGTACTCCAGATTCATCTGTAAAATAAAGTTGACATATAAGTTCAATACAAGTTACTTCGTAAGCATTTCCTTGGGGTATAGGAATATTACCACCTGCTGTTTCATTTTGATACATTCTTAATGTTGCAAAAGGAGTACCATCAGATTGAGATATAGATATGGCTGAACCTGAACCAATAGCTGGTCCAGCAGATGGGCTAGAGGGTTTTTTAAGATTATATGTTGTATATATAAAAGGTCTTACTTGTCTATCTTCACTATATACTTGGAAACTACCCGAAGTTTGAGTTTCAGATGGAAGTTGTTCTGAACTATTTAAAGGTTTATTATATGTAGGTGTGAAAGTAAGATCTCCTTGTGTTCCTAACATGGTTGAAAAAGTTCGCCTTACATTATCATAGTATTGTGGAACCGCATTTATTCCTAAAATTAATGGGCCACTAGCACTACTAAATTCCATAGGATCATACTCTAAATAAGGTTCACTTGGTGCACCTGATCCCGTTTCTGTTAAATAATAAATTTTAAATGGTCTATGAATATATCTATTATACCTCCAAGCATTTGCATCTGGGGCAGCATTTTGCCATTCACCTCCGGCAGTAAATCCACTATTTTCTCCCTGATATACCCATAATTCATTATCGTTTGCAATTGGAATTGTTAAACTAGTTTGTCCAGGAGGAGTATAAGATGTTGTTGAAGATCCTTGAGGTATTATTTGTGATATTAAGCTACTTGTATATAAAGCACCTGGAGCTTTTAGTTCATTTTGAAATACAGAACCAGACATATAAATAGCATTATTACTAGCATTGTAATAGTAATTAACTCCTTGTTTGGCAGGTGCTTCAACTGAACTTTGGCTTGTCCAAGCTATATTAAAATAATTATTAGTTGATGTAGGTCCTACTGATGAATCTGGTATGTTAGCATAATCTAAAAATGATGCTGATGGGATTTGTATCCAGCTACTTCCGTTAGCATCTAAATTAGCATTCATAAACCATGGGAAATTACTAGCTGGGTCTATTCCTGATTGTAGGGTAGTATCGGTATTATCTATTTCATGTGAACCTGTATTAAAATTATCTAATACATCACTTAACATACCTGTAGCAGATATAAAAGTACCATTTTGATAAAAATTAGAACTAGCCCAACCCCTAAAAAAAGATTCTGTAGGATAGTTTTTATTCACTAAAGGGCTTCCAGGTAATGGAAAATAACCCTGTGGTACTGAGGCTGATATTCCTGTGTTTAATACTACATCAGGGTCATTACTTGTATCATCTGTAGCATACCAAATAAAGTTTCCACTTGCAGAAAAATTAAAATCAAAAAATGCAGAATCGTTAGATGTTACTGCTGGGGATGAAAGTTCAGGTATAGTAAATGCTAAAGCAGCACCCATACTGTTAGAATTTGAGGCTAAATCTGCTGGTTGAATTGCAACTGATTCTATATACCATGTGTTTCTACCTAACAATATATTACCAGAATAATCAAGTGCTGTGTTAAATGAAAAAGTAATAAACTCAACCTCTTGAATAAAAGTTGAAATATTATAATTGTTATATGTCTCTAAAGACATTTTAATATATGTTACAACTCCTATACTATTAGCATCAAAAGTAGCTCCATCATTCCAAAACCATACAAATCCAGGTGGTGGTTGATTGGTAGGATCTAAAAAATTCTGTTCAGATATTACAGTTGTATTATTATTACCGTCAGCACTCCAAAATACAGGTACATATCTATACTCATTATTTCCTACTTTAAAGTATGCACTGCAAATATCATTTAGACCTATTTGAATATTTGAACCACTAAATTCTCCATTGTAAAATTCTCTTTGATCTGTTCTATCAATTGGAGCTGAACCACTGATAGATTCCCAAGCTTCATTCCAACTTTGTGTTAAAAAGTATCTATTATCAGGACCTAAATTTAAGGTTCCAGATGGGTAAGTTTGTAAACCATTAAAAGGTTCAAATCCACCACCTGTACCTCCACTAAATTTGTATATAGCAGAACCTGAATCCGAATATTGTGGGTAGTCATTTGATCCTAAACTGTAATCTTTAGGTAAATTTTTAACTGAACCCGAGTAATTATGGAAAGAAGAAGTTACTTGAGCTGGTCTTTGTCTATTTCTTTCTAGTAAATGTTGTTTAATAACTACACCAGAAGATAAACTTGTTCTTGCAGGGGTAAAATCTTTTATCATTTTAAATAATGAATTATCAAAGAATTTTATTAATCTAACAAAATCAGTTACATCATAATTAGTTATGTATTTTTCAAAATATGCGTCTCTTAAAACATCTAAGTCAGGATAAGTTCTATCTGATGAAGATATTAATCGTGGATCACCAATATATTCTCCTATATTAAAATATCCTAATTGACCTGTAATATCATCATTGATTTGGTCTTGAGGTGAAAATGCTACTTCTAAATAATTTACATTAGGAGTAAAACTTTCACTTACATATGAGGTTTGTTGTATAGATTTATACCCAGATAAAGTATCACCTTCAGGGAGTATAAGTGCTTCTGTTTGTATTTTATCTGTTACTCTATTTCTCATTCCTGATGGGGACTGATCAGGGTATATATCTTCTACATTATTTAACCAAGTAGGTGTAGATGAAAAAGAAGCAGTACTTGCTATATCATTCCTAAATGAACTTGTAGTAACCCAAGATCCAGTAACTTTTGGATGGATAGATGTATTAAATGAACCAGTTTTTAACATCGTACCTAAGGGTAACCTAAATGCTAATTGGTTAGGAGCACTATTTATACTATTACCTTCAAATGAATAAGGGTTCATAGTATAATCAAAAAATATACTTTGACTTAAGGGTTCTGTAAAGTATCTTACTTCTTGTAATGACCCAGAAAATGGGAAATAATAAGTACTATCAAATTGAACATAAGTTTGTGGCAACCAAAATATTTGATCCGCTGCTTCCCACTTAGTAGTATCAGCATTAATTTCATTACTTCCTGTAAATCCTAAATTTTCTCCTATTGTGTTAGCAGATAATAATTCAAATTTACCGTTTTTTCTATTAATTTGAACTGACCACCAATCTCCATCCCAAAATGGTAAATATAAAGAGGCATAATTAGTAGGGTTAATTACTTCATTGGGCCAAAATTTTAAAGTACCATAATTTTTATATTTACTTTCTGTTGACCCTGAATATGAACCTGTTAATAATAATCCTTCATTATACTCTAACGCCATTGCAATTTTACTTCCAACCCCTGTACTACTATAAAAGAAAGATTGAGTTATTGGTGTGTTAGAAGCTGAAGGTATTCCATTAGTTTTAAATCTAAATTGGATTGCTCCCGGTGAATTTTCATCGGCATTAAAATCAGAGTTTAAATTAAATGAAGAAGTAAAAGCTGAACTTGTTGTGTTTAGCCCAACATTATAAAAATCTTGTTTTAAATCCCAATCTTGAGATTCATTTCTATCTTTACCTCCAAATTCATTTATTCTTAAAATAGTATCTGGTATTCCATATGATGTAATTAATGCTCTTAGACCAGCTACTGTACCCTTAGTTTTAAGTAAATATGGGATATTGTGGTATATTCGTTTATATAAACGCTTATTAACATCGTCTAATGGGACTATGTCGTTTGATGCCGATATTGTTGAATCTACATACTCATACCCAGAAGGTGTATCAACTATACCACCAATTGATCCCGTCATATAAGGGAAAGGGAATGTACTACCTGAGGGGGTTAATCCTAAAAATGCAGTATATAAATCATTGGTATTAAAGTTATTAGAATATAATTTTACACCAAAATCTCTAATAGCATCTGCTACCATATCCTTTGCAATTCCATAATCTAAACGATTATCAGCATCAAATCTAGTAGTGATATTTTTAGTATATAACCATAAATTATCATAATGTTGACCTACCATATCAACAAATAATTCATATTTAACATTTTGTGAATCACTTCTTAGGTATTCTGGGATAGCATAATATAATGAATTTTGATTTTCTTCATCATAGTTAGAGGCCGTAATTGATTGACCACCATAATAAGTACTTTCATCATCTGTTGAACCCAACCATTCTAAAACTTCTGTACTTCCTGTTGAGTATAAAGCAAATGGAGGTTCCGTATTAGATTTAGGATAAGAGGAAGTTGACCCACTATTAAAGTATAAAAAATACTCATACCCATCAAAATTCTTAATAGTTGTTTCTATAGTATTACTAAAAACAGCTTGGCTAGAACTATAAATTTCTGAACCTGTTGTTGCTGAGGTAATTTTACCTAATTGTAAGCTAGCAGATTGTATTACTCCTACTTTATGATAAAAGTTTTGTAATCTTGTATAGGCAGAAGAAAAATAAATAAAATCATTATAATCTTCATAATTAATATTAATATCAATTTCTTTACGAGTAAGTAAACTGTTTATTTGATTAAAAGATGAAGTTAAGTCAGATGCTACTAAAGTATTATAGGAAAAATCCATCCCCGGAGTACCTGATTGTCCTTTAATATTTAAACTATAATTAGGGCCTGATATGTAATTAAAATCATCTGCGCTAAAATCTAAGGGTGGAAAAGTAACATTGTATGATTGTGGTGTAGAAATTTGTTCTACAACAGAACATAATGACTTTATATTAAAATTACTAGAAAGGGGTTCATATAATTTAATTAAGATAGTAGGATTTAACTCATCCTCTAAGTCTAATTCTATATTATTAGCAATTACTTGTTGGTTATTACCAAAATTAAGTAAAAAATCTACAAAATATTCTGCTTCCTCTCTATATGATATAAATTCTAAACTTGAACTTATTAATAGTTCATTATTAATTTGGGTACTATCTAATCTAATTTCAGTTCTATCAGAACTAATTTCACTTATATAATATTGTGTATTTAAAGTAGAACCTAATTTTGGTCTATAAAAATCGTATGATATATAATATGAACCAACATCAAAACCTAACCTTTCTAAATCATTAGAAGGTTCTAATATTATATTTCCTTCAATAACCTTATAATTAGTATAAGGAACTTGACTTGAAA
>Ga0209092_10001294_pt1 | contig 24805 bp, 18 predicted proteins | sample FraStrMetagenome_FD_187446 | JGI IMG/M metagenome (GOLD analysis project Ga0209092, IMG submission 187446) | Marine eukaryotic phytoplankton communities from Arctic Ocean - Fram Strait ARC3M Metagenome (SPAdes) (version 2) | ecosystem: Environmental > Aquatic > Marine > Oceanic | place: Fram... | reverse complement strand
TTCTTTGCTTCAATCCATTACACAATGTCTTTGTTCAAGTGGCCAAGGGACTCACTGCAAGCAATGGGACGTGGAGTAAGCAGTATGTTTGCTTCTTCTGAGAAGATGGATTAAATCTTCTAATTTGTCCAGTCTAGTATAGTCTGACTTAATCGCAAGTAATTTCTAGGGAAAGATTTTGATATTTTTGTTTTTCTCGTTTTGTGTCATGCTTTTAAGTGAAATTGTTTCATTTGTTGTATCTAATAGGATGAGTGAGAATGGAGAAATGATTTTTGTATCTATTATTTTGTTTCTTACGTACACGGATTCAGTAGGACTGGATCTTTTCTGAAAGTAATGATTCTCATTCCGATCACAAATTTACCGTGACTAGTGCATCTCACACATAAATAACTGGAAGTTTTTATTGTTTCATGTTGTTATGTATGTAGGCTGTGATTTGACTTATACGTATGTAAGATTAGTATACTTTGTCCCACGTGGCCACATTCTGCAAGGAAAAATCAGCTTAATTTCACAATCTTACCAAACTCGAAATAAATTTGTGAGCATATACCGATTAGTCGAAAGTCTTCACATATCCAAGTCTAGTTTCATGACCATAAACTTGTTGACTCGTTCACTGTTTCTTTGTAAAACCAAGTCAGTTACACGGAATGCACGGATCTTATTTACTCCTCCTGTTTCGAAGAATGTAGGCGTTGCCCATCTCTCTACAACGGAATATCCAAATATAACGCCCTCTACCGACAGCGTTCTTCAAAGTACAAATTCCACCAATGCGGAGGATTTAATTTCTTCTAAAAAAGAGAATCCTCCATGTCTAATTGATTCCTACCATGATGATGATCGTCATCGCACATTTGAATGTACATTAAATCGCGTACTTGAGATGCACAACTTGGGAAAGGATTATGACCTCAATGATACGGGATTAGAAGAGCTCCCTTCTGCTATACATGGAAAAATTGCTTTCACCCAAGAAAAATCCTAATCGATTGTGCTGAAATTTACTATATTCGTCCACATCATTAAAAATAGTCATTTGAAAGACAACATCAATAACCTGGAAAGAAATACCAATTGGGTCAATGCTACTTTATAAAATTATCAAAACAAATAAATTTGCTCTTGAATGTCATCTTTTTTAAATATGATTTTGAATTTTATGGTAAATGAATATTTAAGTAGGATGAACGGATCCAGCTGCTCTCATGCACATACATATCTGGAATATTCAAAATTCATTCACACACTACATAATTTACAATCCTAACTATCAATCGCACTTCATTTCATATATACTTCAAGTGACAAAAGCTTTCAGTGCAATATCTAGCACAACTCACAAATGTCCAATAGATTATCAAAATATTTAAAGATTAGAAATATCCTATTTTTCACAATGGACCTTTATTTCCAAGCAAAGGCAGATTAATATATTTGAAAAATCTTTGACGTTCTTTTCAATTTTAATAATGTACCACATTTATCACTTTTTACGACTCTCTTCTTTTTCCAAATACACGGATGCACCTGCAAGTACACTACCTGTCCCAAAGTGACTCCAACGGAACTTCCCAGCATGACAATACGATAAGGCGTGTTTTCGCCCCCAATACGTTTTGCCTTGTTTCACCCAATCCTTCATTACTGTCCCAGATGATAATATTTTTCCTTGCTGATGACTACATTTGACACATTGTGGATAAAAACGTTGCTTCACAGGGACTTTTAATAATTTCCTCCACAATTGCTTATTCATGCGTTTGGTAATGGCAGTAGGAGGCATATGATCTGCATGAAACTTTACTTTCTCCATGCTTATAATTTGCTTGGATCCACATGTATGACATCCAAATCGTCTACCTAAGTTTTCAATAGCTATACGTTGTGATGATGAAGCATACGAATCTAACGTAGCAGGTAAACTGAAGCGAGGACGGGCAAATGATCCTAAACGGGTATACGATGAAGGAGAGATCGTCCAGAACCGCCCTCCTAATATTGGAAAGGATAACAATCCTAAAAGTAGAATTTGCAATGAGGGTACTTTTGGAATGGAGTAGCTTGTATATGGAATCATGAGTCGATCAGAAGAGGAAGAATTATATTTATTAGGCATCATGTTTGAAAGTGATGGAATTGATATAGATTGTGGAAGTTGCTTAGTTTGAAAGTATTGCATAGAAGATGTTGTTGTGAAATGAGTTACAAGGGAAGCCAAGGTAATTGTCGTGACACCAAGTAATGTTGGAATAGGAGCTCGTGTTCCTGTAGATATATGTAGTATTCTATGCTGGAGAAGTGTGGAAAGAGCAAGTGTGGAGCTGAATGATGCGATTCCCAACATTGTGGCTGGAACTATTGCATTTCTTTGCAGTTGCCGTTGTACATCAAAACTAGATGTTTCGAAGAAAGACAGATCAAGCATTTCTTCTTTTAGGCGCTCTAAGGATTCTGGAGTCTTCATTCTTTTATCGAAATTGTAGGGCTATAATGTATAACAAGATTTCGCGATTGCCAATGGGATGAATGACTTTTATTAATTAGTTTGGCAAAATTTATTTCGTTTTGGGAATATTTCGAGGGTAAAGATTTTTATGAGAACCAATAAAATAAAAAACGGTATATTTTCCAACGGTCATATGAACGTATGTAGTAATTATATTATTATGCTACCAGAATTAGCTCAACAAGCATTCGTGCCCGAGCGGTCTAAGGGGTCCGACTCAAGTTCGGATGTATTCGTACTCGTGGGTTCAAATCCCACCGAATGCATTTTTGTTGAAGAGTATCCTCAGGACTGTTGGTCTCTAAATCATAGTCACAAACAATGAACACAAAGATTCAAATTATCGACAATTTTACACAAAACTCAAAGTTGACACAAGCAAATTTGTGTCTCCACACGTGCTAAGGTTTATCTAGTTACTTTCATCATTTTTTGCATCCTTTTCTCAACAGCTATAAGGTTACGAATTACTCGATTCTGCTGCAAGATGCGCTCTCATCGACAACAGAGTGTCCTCACTCTTCTGCTCTTTTTCCTCTCCAACCAAATACGAAGAACTGTCGCATTCAATATCGTTATCATTAACCAAGGAGGACCAGAATCTCTGGCATTATGCACTGCCAAACGAACCTGTATGACCCATGATGCGAACAGTGATGGTTTTAACAAAGTTTCTCTTGTTACAACTTCTGATGAAGCAACCCAATCGCGTCAATATAAATATATGTATGGATCAGAAGAAGACCCAGAAGAAATCAATCGTCCTCCTACAAGTCAACGGGTCCAATTTGTTAGTTCTGGAGAAGAAATTGCATCTGCCTTGGAAGATGCCGATTCACTCGTAATCGTTTCACCAGAATCTCCTCTAGATGTTCCAAAATTATCTCCAGTCCTGCAGTATACCACTACGGCGTTACAATCAGTAGTATTATTATCCCGCCAGGATATTGGTAAAGGTGAAGAAAAAAGTGGGGGCAATTTCTTTGGGAAACTTATGGGAGGTGATAATAACAATTTTAAACAATCAGAAGATAAATTTCGATCTCTATTGAAGGATTCCAGTCCCCAAGCATCTCTATGTACACTGCGCTGTGGCACATTAAAAGGTGGAGGTCCTGGATATTCCAGTTTAGGTGGTCGTTTAGAAGGATATGAAACAGCTCCTGAAATTGGATTGAGTTCAACTTTTTACAAAAATAATTTTGATTTGAGTAATGCCATGACAACGATTTCTCATGACAAATTTACTCTTGCGCCCATGATTCAGAAAGGGGACCCTAATACAATGCCAAATGGATTTGTAAAGGCAGGTATGAAAGATTCGATCGAGGCAAGTCCAGTGGAGACAAATATATGTACCGCTTCCTTAGTAGCTTCTACTTTGGTAAAGTTGGGAGTGGAAATTGAGGAAGATTTGGAGTTTTCCTTGGGATGTGAAAAGAGTGAAGATTTTCCTACAGTAAAAGAAGTTGAAGAATTAATGAAAAATCTAATGTAATTTGGTGATTCCAAGAGCAAAAGTTTCACTGATTTCTAATGTAAATTTATTATAGTTACTATTCAAACGATAAAATGTACAAAAGTACTTAGTATGCTTCTATATACTCAATTTTATAAATCGATCGAATGAACGCATGTCCCACTGACAGTTTATCAACGAATTTGGATGGTACAAAACCAGAGACATAATTTTCATTCTTTAGATCAAATACTTACATAAAAAAAACTCTTTTTGATGAGGATACATCGTAGGGATCATGATTTGCTATAGATCGGCTCCGATATTGATCAAAACCGATTCATCATCACTACCATAGGCTTCATTTTCTTCCTTGATAGTATCTATTCTATACCTATAGCCATTGCACAGTTCGGATGGCGAAGGATTTCCTGAATGAGATGAATTTGAATCAAAATCAGAAAACACGACGGAGTCAGCTTCTTCCATTGCATACCGACGTCGTATCATTCTACGTTGCAGAGAGAACATTAAAATAATGACTAAAAATCCAAAGAAGAAGAAGAGTAATGGCAACATTTGGCTTTGAGATTCATCATTTTCTGAAACTTGCTCGTTCAATATTTGTGTTAGTTCCACATTGGTTGTTGAGGTGTCTAAATACGTGACTTTGTAAAGACCAATGTCTTCATTAACAAGATTGTTTTCACTCATTGCAAATTGTAGGGCCAGGATTACATTCATTGTTACGAGCTCGATGTTGCTATTTTGACCTTCTTCAGAGTAATATGCAGTCATTTGACCTCTGATTCGTGTACATGTATTTGTAAATACTTCTGGAATGCAGGGGTCCAGTAAAATTTCATCAGTAGGTAAAGAATCAACATTCACGACCTCCAAGCGTCGGGGTAAATTATGAGAAGTATGATGATTCATAATTTTGTTAATTTTTTCATATTCTTGATTTTGCATCAATTGCCTACGTTCAAGATTTGGGCATAGATGTTTGGCAACACTTTGTAGCATGTCATTTTCCAAACTGTTTAAAACAGTTTGGATATCAATATTGGAAGTTTCAATAGTATAGAAAAATTCCACATTGATTTCGCTCACTTCTGCATCATGAGCATTAGCACACTCAACACCCGTGGGAGAAGGGTTTTGTGCTGCATGTATAATTTCAAAGCTAATCTTATCTTCATCACTTATTCGGTTAATTGGCCCCGCGGAAGGATTTGGAGTTGTAAAGATAAATTCAAAGCCAAAACCTGGTCTTGCATTTTTATCTTCAAATGCCACCATCCCATTACCAACATAGGTGGTAGGCATTATTGAATTCTCTAAATTTGGAGAAGAAAATTCTTCATCTACCTGCACCGGGGATTCAAATGTTGATGGGATCTCACTTTCTTCATTTCCATGCAAAATCTTTGATGTATCATCGTGTACCAAGAAAGACTCAGCGCCATGTGAGTCTCCATTATTTATTGAATCTAATAGATCACCATCAAATTGAGGAGAAGAATCTCTATCGTCTAGAAATGATTCGTCAAAATCAATATTATTTGCAGGCTGTGTACCTGCTTGTGTAGAACTCGGATCTTCAACACCGAAACTATAATCGTCAAGATTTGATCGCTTTGCTTTTTTTCTCGTTAATTTGGACTTCTTTTTCTTCTTGTGTCCACCTGTTGGACTAATGAATTAGAACACATAACAAGATTGAGTCGATAATTCAATTACAATTTAATTTTGGTTGATAAAAATGATCACAAAATTCGAATATTCTATGAACTGCAATTTAAAGTTGTTTTCTTTGGAAGCAAACAGATATCGGCAGATTCTACATGTGATACAATTTTCAAATCATTACATATGAGAAGTATTTCTATCTCTTTACGTGTTTCCCTCTAAATAGAAAAAAAGGGCTAAATAAAATATTTATCAAAAACAAAAGAAGACTATGCCCTCAACATTAAAAAACTAGATCTGTCGTGGTAACCTACAAAAGGTGATCAAAGCATTGTTTCAAGGGATCTGGTGCTTACCTTGATTTTTCGTGACTGACCCACTTTTTTACAAGCTTTCTCTTGCTCTTCATTGGAGAATTTGACGAAGTTTGAGTGGAAATTTGAGATGAATCATGTCTGTTTCCAGATTCTAGAGACGCCAATATTCTTTCCTCTTTAGAATCCATTGCTGTTGCATCTCTTTGAATTTCGAGCCCATTCACAGTCCATGACGTTGCTATTAATGCAGGGATGATAACTTCTATTGTTTTCATTGTGTTCAAGAGTCGCTAGAATGTCAGGTTAAAGCAGCTATTGCTTATTTCATTCCTCCTCTCTTGAAACAGCGTTTTGTTTTTGTGACAAGGTAAGAATACTTGTTCTTACCACAACGTATGACAAGATCAAATATATATCAACGTATTTAATTTTATAGAGTATGTATTGTGTTTTGATCAATTAATATGGTTCAAGTTTAAAAATTTGGAGAGACACACGAGCTAATTAACTAAAGAAGCGAGGACTCACATGAAATTTAGATAAGATTTAAAATTACTAAGTATTAAAATAATATGGGACCAATTCTATGACATGCGGCAAGATATACTAAAATTTTTGGCTCTAAAATACATGTTTTTTTTTGAATTTCTGCAATACGATTAAAGTAACTTTCTTTTACAAAAAAAAATCCATTAAGTATTCAGCCATATTCATATCAAGGATATTAGCTAGTTCTCAATAGCATCTAACAGCAGGTTTCATCCAAGCAACGAAAGAAATCTCTCGAGGAACCAACCTCACGGAATGAGTTCATGGGAAAAATTTCATCTAGAGAACAAGATGTGAAAAGTACGCAATAAAGAACCCAGTGTCATTTTGAACCCTTATGAGCAAGAATTCTTTCAAAGAATGAGCAAACGATAGATTACTCTGACATATTTTAATGGGTTATGAAAAATAGAAAAATATATGGTGTAGGTGTATCAGTTGAATAAAAAGATGTTCATAACAGGAGCGTGGATAAACAAGATGGTGGTCGAGCATTCCTGAATTTGATTCCAAGCTTTTATTTTACACGCAAAGAATTGCACGAATGGATGCATCAGAGGAAAATCGCCTTTATGACAAATCATATCATGAGCGATATAAACGTAAATTAGAAAAGGACTTCAACATGACAAAAGTATCTTTTCATCATTTCTCTAGTACTGTACCACACCTTGAACAAAGTCACTTTTCCGGAAATTTTGGAAGGAAATCGGAACTCGATGGTACCAAAGAATTTGATTCTGTCTGCTCTAGAGAAAGAATAGTTTCCCATGTAACATTTTTTAAAACTTTCTTACTTTCTCTATGAATCAATCCAATGAAATCCATATTTATACTAGAAAAGTATGAATAATATTGGTATTTTTATTCTATTCGATACTTGCTTACTGCTGTTATGCAATAACTTTTGTCTTAAACTGTCCAAGTAAGAAGAGGAAATGATGATTTGTGCGGACAAAATTATTTGTCAAAAATACGTACGTGTTTTTTGGTCAGCAGTGGTAATGAAGAAGCTAACTTAATCACAACTGAAGTTTAGTAAAGAAAAATTTGCCTGTAGGGTCACATTTCTATAAAATTATCTTTCGAGAGAGATATTAAGAATTTTTATTGGTCTTGATACTGAGATCTGAATCATGAAGCTCAGCGTAGGGAGAAACGTTCTTCTTCTCATCACTATATCTGTTCATAAAGCATATGCTCTATCCACAACCTCGGTGTCATCCTCTACTGTGTGCAACTCCAGGGCACTGGGAAATGACCAGAGTGGCCTTATTGTGAGCGAAGCCTGTCTAGGAACTATGACATATGGGGTCCAAAATAATCAAGAAGATGCTTTCCAACAATTAGATTATGCTCGGTCACAAGGGGTGAATTTTATTGATACTGCTGAACTTTATCCTGTCCCACTCACTGCTCCTGACTGGAGGGCCGGAAAGACGGAAGAAATCCTGGGTAACTATGTGAAAAAGATTGGTCCTAATGCCAGAGATGAACTCGTAATTGCATCAAAAGTGTGTGGATTTTTCCCAAATTCACCTATAGCATCTGTTCGAACTGTCCCACCCACGGAACCCTTCCCAGATTGTCGATTAGACAACAAAAGTGTTAAAACTGCATGTGCAGCTTCTTTACGAAGGCTTCAGACAGATCACATTGATTTGATGCAAGTTCACTGGCCAGATCGTTATGTGCCTGTGTTTGGACAAACAGAGTTCAAACATGACAATGTACGAACTAATGCTATTCAAATTGAAGAAACAGCTTCTGCAATGAGAGACTTGATTGAGGAAGGAAAGATTCGATACATTGGGTTAAGTAATGAGACCCCCTATGGTGTTTGTGAGTGGGTAAAAGCCACAGAAAAATTCGGAATTCAAGACAAACTAGTATCGATTCAAAATTCTTACTCATTATTGGACAGGAGATTTGATGGCGATTTGGCAGAAGCATGCAACGCGCATGGAATCGGATTGTTACCTTGGTCCATCTTAGCAGGGGGGTTATTAAGTGGAAAGTACCGTAACAACAAAAATCCTGATGCCAATGCTCGCTTTGTAAAATATCCAGAGTATATGTCCCGTTGGTCTCCACAAACTGCTCTAGAACAGACCATAAATGCTGTTGATGATTATTCCAAATTGGCCGAAGAAGCTGGCATGAGTCCAACCGAATTATCCATTGCTTTTTGCAGAACTAGAAGATTTATTTCGGATAATGGATCCACTATTGTAGGCGCAGTAACCATGGAACAATTAAAGGAAAACTTAGCTCCGTTTGATGGTAACATACCTGAGATTGATGATGACTTAATGGCTGCTATTAATGCCATACATATGAAATGCAGAGACCCTAGTTGCTCTTTGTAGCTACACACTACATGATTAATTAAGACCACATTTCATTTTTGCGAAAGGAAAGCTATTTAACTTGAAATAGAACAAATATTAGTTTGAAAGAAAATTGAAGTTTTGATTTAAGAAATTGACTTTATGATCTAATAGGTTCATATCCACCTGCCAATATTTTGTATATGACCATCTGATGAACGCGCTTCGTATAGATACCGGGCTTCATCTCTACGAATGCTCCAAATCAGCCTCAGTACTATATCCAGAAAACTCAAATGAACTCAAGTCTATGGAAAATGTTATTTTAGTATGAACTTTTTGAACTTTTTAGACATCATTGTATTTTAATAATAAAAATAATAAGACCAAGAAAAGAGGAAGACTTCATTATCTCATGTAATGCACTGCATAAGAAGAAATCTTCCTTCCAATATAGTTATCAAACATGATGCCATTATTCAAAGATTGAAACAAAAATACTAAAGATACAGAATGTGACATGACGTCATATTTTATAAAAGCCCAATTAAGTTCACCTATATTTTATTTATCGATGTTAAGATGTTTTTCATATGTTGTGTGATTATACGCACGTCGTGTGATTACGGGAAGTTTCTCGAATTTGATTTGCTTGGCTGTACTGCAGTTGCATGATGTCATCATTCGCTGACATTCTTCTCAACTACTATTTTCGACAAACGGAAACAATTTCTGCTGTCAAATTATTGCAAAAAACTCGACAACAAACTGGTGATTACTTATGAAATGTTCAGTTTCTATACCTGAATATCAAGGACAGTCTCTATGCCAAGAAACAAGCTCTTAAATGGGCTTTCAAAAGCCCCTTACCGTTACCACCATAGGTGCTTCAGATTCAAGTCATTGCTTTGGATTGCAACATTTTTCATTATTATCATACTTGGTCTTGCTTTTGATACTCCAAAATCATCCACGCTATTTCATACATCGCATGCATCTAGATTTCCACATTCAAAATCATCAAAATGGTCTAAAGTAGGTTTCAATAACCAAAAATCCCTTTTTTTCATCGCAGGAGAGAGTCTTCCCTCTCCTAAAGATTCACCTCTTTACATGTGGAAACCACCAAATGATGGAGGACGAAAAGGATATTACAATTTTAACGAACGAGGCGATTTTGACCCCGATAAACTGAATAGATATCGACGCGGAAACAAATGGAATCGTAAATCATCATCATTGATAAGTTTCAGCTCCATCAAAAGATTCCTTTTTCCTTCCTCCTTGTTTGCATCTACCTCCAAAATTTGGACTGCTCAGAAGTGCTTGATTTACCTTAATATATTAGCATACGCTTTTCAATTACTTACAGCTATGTTATCTACGCCTCAATTGAACGAAGCATTGAGTCTTTCGAATGGATATTCAGGTGCATTATTTTCTCCCTTTCAAATATTAGAGCGAAACCTACTCGGTAAATCTACAATTCTTCTCCGTGGACCTCCTATGATTAACAATGTTAATCCAAGTATATCTTCACTACTTTATAGGCCTATCAAAGCCGCATCGACAGGGCCATTTACTATGGATTTTATGTTCTTGTCTCTTTTTGCGAAAGTGCAACCACATAGATTTCTTTCAGCAGGATTTTTACATGGATCTATTTTTCATTTGTATTTCAATATGAGATATCTCAGCCAATTTCCACGTTGGGTAGAATTCGGATTGGGTAAATCTTTGTACTTATCAGTATTCTTAGCTTCAATAGTATCTGGAAATATAGCCCATTATGTCACTTCTACATCATCCTCAGCCAGTGCATCTGCTTGCCTCGGTGCCTCTGGTGGAATTTGTGGATTGTATGGGTTTCTCTTCATAATGTATAGAAAACTGAATCGCTCTCCCCAAAGTTGGTCCGTTCTTCGATCTATGGCCTTCATTTTTATTTTCGGTGCAATAGCTGATAACATTAGTAACGCATCTCATTTTGGTGGTTTCATTGGAGGGTTGTTGCTAGGATATTTATGCAGTCCAAATTTCCGTAAAAGCTATGTTGCAAAAAGAAAAGTTTGGTTCGATGATGATTCAGAGCAGGGTTTAAGACGTATAATGGGTCCTGAGGTTGTTGAGACTGCTCCATTTGTGAGTTTAGGCATGATGTGGGCTCTGATGTTAGCTTTGGGAATATGGTATCAGCCAAGTGTACGATTGATCCCATTAATGGCTTGGAAAGGACTGACGCATCCTGGTAGCTTAAGTGGAATGTCTCCATTGTACTAGGTACGACAAAATCTAGAATCAAATTAAGTAGAGATTGACATTAACTCATATTAGTTCAATCAAAATTGAAGTCCTCTTCCCATTAAAAAAAGTCCTAAATTTATAAAATATACACCAATTTGAATTCCGTATACATAGGTTTAAGAATCCAAATTTTGAATTAAACTAAGAATTCTGATGCTGAACTCTGTCATCATCACATAGTGGAACTGAAACAGAAGACTTTGACTTTATCATACCATGTACTGAAAATTAATGAAGGGATCCTTGTCTACCCCTTCTACATTATTGACGAGAAATTCGATGAACAATCATCATATAGTCAATAAGTGGGGTAGTTTTAATCCATCTAGGTTACTATTGTTGACGTGTTAAGTATTCTTTAGACAAAAGCAGCATGCAATAAGAATGCTTCCCCCTTTTCTTCTCCTTTTCTTTTTATTTTTTTATATTTTTCTCTTGCAAAAAACGTAATAACTTGATGATTGATTCTTGATTTTGATGTCACGTCACCGTAGAATGCCGTAGAATTATATATTAATTCTGCTGTGCATAATGTCACATTGCTGGATGCTATATATGATGTCTGATAGCCAAAATAGATCCAAGAAGAATCGAAATTCGAAAAAAAAGGGAAAACAGGAAGATGTCTTCTTCGTCAATCAGTACACAATCGGCATGGTCTCTGAAGAACCAGAAGTATGTCGTAACGGGCGGAACGAAAGGAATTGGATACGCTACAGCTAAAGCTCTCTTAACTCATGGAGCAAATGTTTTGGTTTGTGCCAGAACCGAATCTGATATTACAATTTGTGTAGAGAACTTGCAAAATGAATCAAATAGAATTGGTAATGACAGTTCTATCTCCATCTATGGAATCGCTTGTGATATTTCAACCGAAGAAGGGCGAAAAAATCTCCTGGATTATGCCAAAAAAGTCTTCGATTCTGAACTGAATGGGCTTATTAATAATGTCGGAAGGAATATTCGAAAACCCATTTCGGAGCAAACTTCAGAAGAATATCGTTCCATACAGAGTACCAATGTCGATTCAATATATTTTCTGTGTCAACTGTTTCAGCCAGTCCTAAAAAAAACTGCCGAAGCTTTGACAGGAAACAAAACTACAGTAGTTGTAAACGTTACCTCTGCTGCTGGAGTACAAAGTTCTGGTACAGGAGCTGCTTACGGAATGTCAAAAGCTTCCATCATTCATTTGACGAAAATTCTTGCGTGTGAATGGGCTCCACACAAAATACGAGTAAATGCGGTTGCTCCATGGATGACTATGACGCCTATGTTGGAAGAAGCTGTAAAAGAAGATCCGAGCCAGTTAGACAAAGTAATCGACTGGACTCCAATGCAACGACTTGCAACTGTGGAAGAAGTTGCCGGTCCCATAGCGTTTTTGTGTATGGATTGTAGTGGATATATAACAGGGCAATGCTTAGGGATTGATGGGGGTTTAACTGCACAGGGTTTTCAAGGGCCTTGCGCAACTGGAAGTTAATTACATAAATTGTGACCTCTACAACAAATATTATTTACGCAATTTTTTCGACATTCAATGTTGCCTTCATCATTTTGAAAGTGGTTGATTCAGTCATGACGAAATTTCAAACATGCAAATGATGTTGATGAGTCTACATGGTTGTTTTTCAGCAAGTGCATTTATTATGTTGAATCTTCTATTAAAAAAATTAAAAGTCAAAAGGAGTACCGCCTTTCCTTGTCATATAATAAGATTTTGATGATCTCGATATTACACCTTCTCTTTACATATAATTTTTGTCTTCCAAAATCTGTTATTTAATTTTATGTATTTCTCAATTCATGTTGTACAAAAATAGCTTTTCTATTATCTCAACATCCTCCATGAACCAGAGGAAATATATTATGATTCTCTTTATTCTCTCTATTGATTGAGTATAATACGGTACACCAGATAATTTTGTTATCCAATTCAATCGCAACTCCTATACGAAAAAGTATTTCACAGCAGCTCAAAGAAATTATTTCCTTTTTTGACAAATTGGTGTATGATGGTACACCTTCAGGATTTCTCTTGATTCTCCGGACTGCTGTTGTAATGCTATAAGATGCATAAGAACGTTTTATAAGAAGCAGAAAATTAAGACATAAATCAAGAGATGTAACCCCACCTAATAAATAAAAATAAATTGAAAATGGATGACCGAAACTACTACGAAGAAGGTATCTTTTCCTCTATGTCGATGATAAGCCTCTGATTTTAATATCTCAAAGTCACATGAGATGCGATCGGCGGGTGACGAAAGAAAAGGAAAAGGTGTTTGAGTGCCTATCTACGGGATTGTGTATATAATTCACAGCCTATATCGTCTATGTAAGGTAGGTTCCTTATGATTTTCTTGGGCGTAATAAACATAATCTTGGGAATGACGTGTGTTTTGAGGGGTACATAAAATGCTAAAAAAACAGGGGTACATTCTGAAAACACCTAGATACATTGAATGGATGAGAAATACTTAGACTCGAAAAAGATGCTTAGCATAAATGATAGGAGTATCTGTTACGCCCTCGATCGATTAATTAGACTGAAGTATGTTGAGATTACAACAATGGAATGTGAAACAAAATAAACAGATCTTTCATACTATTTCTACGTTGTGTTCATATTGAAAGATGACTTAACGACATTGGAAGATATGACTTTCGAAGAATAGAGAACGATGCCATATTCATGTGAAAGATCTCTGAATACATTGTTTGTAACCATAATCGTGCCATAAACCAAATTTTCATGTAATTAGCTTGTTCGTAGTTTATAGTAGTACGTGGAATTAGTTTAGTCTCGGTTGTACAGAAGACTCTACACATACTTCAATGCTTCTGTAGAGTGGGTACAAAAAAGCATGATTAATTTATGAATATTCGTATGTGCAGAGATCAGCAAACACGAATAATGAACTATATAGACTATATCGTGCATTGATGGTACACATAATTTCGCACATCTTCATAAATTTTTGGTTCATCCCTTTTGTTTGTCTTGCATTCGTTCTTTTCGAAACATCTCAAGAAGTAGTGAAAAATCATGGCGAAATATGCCTATGCCCCGTTATCTGTGGTGAGTATTACGACTGGATGTTCCCTCACACCCATCCTATCATTATGGAAATGGATTCCATAGATGTAAAACACCTTTCTCATTTCTCGTTCTTCGCTTTTCAATGAATCTTGTCTCATATGTGAAAACCAATACAATACAATGCAATACAATACAAAACGAAACTTCTGACCATGACCATTGGAATTAAAAATATATCTTCATTTTGAAACATTTTGGAATCTGGCATAATCATCATTTAAATCTGAAAATAAAAGGACGAGCGAAAACGCAAGCCTCACGGTTCTGTGAGTGATCAAGAGCGCGATGATTCTCTTGTCAATGAACGTATGCCCATGTGCGTTGGTGTTTGTGTCCTTCTAGCCATCGTTTATGTACTCTCTCGTACAGCAGGAGGCAGTGCCAATGTACAACCTGTCCCCCAACAAAATGTTGTCAATACTGTTCCAGCCGCACCTGTAGCTCCAGTAACTACACCAGCTGTTCATACCGTAGATACTACACCAGCTACTACTGCCACCACACCTTTTGCTTCAACTCCCGCAACTCCAGCCTTGAAAGCTACTGCCGTCGCCGCTCCTGCTGCCTCCTGTGACTGTAATGACCCTAAAAACTTAGATATGGGTATTATTCGTGAAAAACTGTTTGCTCAAATGCCCCCTCATATCATTGAATGTTCCGCCGCCGATGCTGGTTCTGATCAATCCGCATGTCACTTGCCTCCCCAAGACCGTTTTGCTGCCTTGAATCAAAAGGGAGCCACTCTCTGGATGACTGGATGTTCGGGAGCAGGTAAAACTACTATTGCAACAGCTCTGGAGGACAAACTTGTGAAATTGTATGGGAAACATACTTACAGGTTGGATGGAGATAATCTTAGAACTGGACTTAACCGTGACTTGAGTTTCAGTGAAGCTGACCGTGCGGAATCTGTTCGTCGTACCGGAGAAATTGCCACTCTTTTTGCTGACAGTGGAGTTATCACCTTGGTTGGATTGATTTCCCCTTACAGAGCTGACCGTGATGCTGTGCGCAAACGCCATGAAGAACAGGGTATTCCATTTTATGAGATTTTCTTGGATGTTCCTGTGGACGAATTGAAGAAACGTGATCCAAAAGGGCAATATGCCAGAGTTGAAAGCGGAGAACTCAAACATTTTACTTGCATTGATGATCCTTATGAAGAACCACTCGACCCTGAAATCACCCTTAAAACACACGAATTATCTATCGAACAAAGTTCTGATCAACTCTTCCGTAGACTTGAACAAGATGGAATCTTGATGGGAGCACCTAAAGTTTCACCAAACGGATTACCAAACCCTGACGGAGATGAAATCATTGACCTTCACACTCCTCCAGAACTCAAAGCAGAACGCACGGCCTACGCTGAGACTCTTCCTAAGGTTCTCATTAACGACCTTGACCTTAACTGGCTTCAAACCATTGGAGAAGGTTGGGCTGCCCCATTGAAGGGATTCATGCGCGAAGGAACACTTCTTGAAACTATTCATTTTAACTCCATCGTTGTAGATACCTTTAATCTTACTGGAAATGCAATGAGACACGAAACAAAAACTGATTTCCAAAACTTCTCGGAACGTCAACCACCCAATCGTGTTAGTATGTCTCTCCCCATTACCCTCGCCTGTACTGACTTTACAAAGAAATTGGTGGAAGAAAGCGGAAGCCCAGATGTAGCTCTAGTTACCAACATGGGTCAAATCGTTGCTATCTTGAAAGATCCTGAAATCTACAACAACCGCAAGGAAGAAATTGCCACTCGTATGTATGGAGTTATTGACATGGGACACCCTTACATCAAACATGTTTACGCAGGAGGAGATTTCTTAATTGGAGGAGAAGTTGAGCTTTTGGATAGAATCCGTTACAATGATGGACTTGATCAATGGCGTAAAACTGCCACGGAACTCATTTCGGAATTCGAATCGAAAGGAGCTGATACTGTATATGCCTTCCAAACCAGAAACCCAACTCATGCTGGACATGCTTACTTGATGAGATCTGCCGGAGAAGATTTGAAGGCTAAGGGATACAAAAAGCCAGTTCTCTGGTTGAGTCCTCTTGGAGGATGGACCAAGGATGATGACGTACCACTTGATGTAAGAATCCACCAACACGAAGAAGTATTAAATGCAGGGTAAGTTCATTTGAAATATATGACACATTTGAAAAGCTATTTATTTCCATCCATTTCATTTCTGACACTGGATTCTTTATTTACAACAGAACTACCCATCCTGGAGGTCTTGACCCCGAAACTACTGTCATGGCTATCTGGCCTGCCCCTATGGTTTACGCTGGACCTACTGAAGTACAATTCCATGCTAAATCTCGTCGTTCTGCTGGAGCTTCTTACTTTGTTGTTGGTCGTGACCCAGCAGGAATGAAGGGATCTGATATTGCTGTTGCCCACCCTGATGATGATTTGTATGATGGAGATCATGGAAGATATGTTCTCCAAATGAGTCCTGGAATCGGAGATATGAAAATGTTGAGTTTTGTAAAGGTCATGTACGACACTGCCGATAATGTAATGAAAATTCCCGATGAAAGTCGCTTGGATGATTTCATCTCCATTAGTGGAACCAAGATGAGACTTTTGGCCAGAAATGGTGCCAGCCTATGTTCTCCCGACAACATCCCCACAGATTTGGTCGAAGCTAACTGTATTCCATCTGGATTCATGGTTCCCCATGGATGGGAAGGAGTTGTTGACTATTACAAGAATGTTGAACAAAAGGAGCGTTGGGTTCCATGGTCTAAACCTCGTGTCGATGCCCCAGCCGCTTCTGGAACCTCTCACGAGGGACTTTTCGGATCCACCAGTTTCAAACTTAGTCATGTTTCCTACGATTCTTGGTGGCATTCCATCCCTCTCCGCCCTAATGAATCTGACCCACAAGTCATTAATTTCGTTGTGGAAATTCCAATGTTCGTCACTGCCAAGATGGAAGTTAATAAAGAGGAGTACGGAAACGTCATCATGCAAGATGTTAACAAAGATGGAACTGCCAGGCATTACACTTATGGTGTACCATTCTTCAACTATGGATTGATTCCACAAACATGGGAAGATCCTAGTCTTAAGTCACCTATGGGATTCGGAGGAGACAATGACCCATTAGATGTTATGGAAGTTGGAAGTGGACCTTTGGAAATGGGAAGTGTTAATCCATGCCGTATCCTTGGATCTTTGGAATTAATTGATGAGGGTGAAACTGATCATAAGGTACTCTGTATTGCTCTCTCTGATCCTGATGCTAGTCGTATCAATTCTATTGCTGATTTGGAATCTGTCAAGCCAGGCACTGTTGACAATCTAGTCCACTGGTTGAAATACTACAAGACAAGTGACGGAAAGGGAGTGAATAGCCTAGCACAAGATGCACCAACCACAACGGAACAAGCTATCAGTATTGTAAACGAGACCAACCAAAGATGGAAGAAGCTATGCTGGGAAAAGAAACCAGAATTGGGATTCTCGTACGCAGGATGCCCATAAATGGTGATTTCGGAATGAAAAACATTTTAATACAATGTAAATATTTTGTGTTGTGTGCCTCAGGCCTTTCCCATGGATTTCATTCATTAAATCCTTAACTTCTAAATCATTTTTCATTTTTAAAATTCTTTGATTGGCCCAATTTAGTAGTGTATTTGTATCTCTCATTTTATTTTTGCATTATGTAATCACATAAATTGTGACAATAAAGGACCTTGTCGGAACAATGATAAAGTGAATCACTCTCAAATCATACAAGAAAGGAATTAGTAAAAAGTTGGCTCAAATTGAAAATAATATTCTTTGGAAAAAAAAAACTTTAAAAGTTTGAAGAAGAATTCGTAACAGATGTCTTTTAAACGAAAAAAGATTTGATGAATCAATTATCGGCAGTTTTTTTCCACCAAATTGGTACTTCCTTGCCCTTTCGACTTGCTTCAGTAAACTCACTTTCTACAGGCTCATACATCATTTGAAATCCATTTGGTTCTAAGACTCGTTTGTATTCTTCGATCGTGACTGCATATGGTGGGCCCATTAATGTTTCATTTTGTTTCTTCTCTAGCATATCTGTGTCAGGCAGTACAATTGGAAAGGCTAATGTCAACAAAGTTCCATTCGGTGCAACAATGTCGCCCATTCTCTTTCCCCAATCATTGCGAAATGATGGTGGTATAGCACAGAAAAAAGTATAATCAAAGATAAAGTTGAATTCGCCAGTTTCAAAGGTTGCTTTGAAAAAATCGTCGCAAATAAGTTTTATATTGGTATTTTTGCCTGGATGAGACTGATCTTTTTGAGATTGGTCCAACATGGCTTGGGTTCTTTGAACAGAAATAGGTGAAATATCCAATCCCACTACCGTGCCCGTTTTCAACTCAGATGATGCAGAATCTTGAGCATTGCAATAATCAAATAGTAAATCATGATGGTTTCCAAGAGTAAACAAGTCATAACCGGATCCACACCCTGGAATCAAGGCTTTCCAGCCATCCATCTTTGTGGGACTTATTTTTGTCAAACGCTGTCTTTCCTTTTTCAATTCATCAATCAAAACTTTGGTTGCTCCACCTAAATCCCACCCTGTTGTACCTTTCTTCCATGCTACGTCCCATCCTCCTTGAGAGGGTGTCTCGTGAATGATAGTTTGAAGAGGGCTTCGCATGTTTGAACCTATTTTTTATGATCGAAGAAACTACTTATCGGAACAAACTTGTGTACATAGATCAAATTATTTCGAAATCATCATTTGCATCGTAGTTGCTGTTTCAAGGAGTACAGGAAATACATTTGTATTCGATTTTTATTCCACTCTATATTCCACCACGTAGAGCTCAGTACTGAGTAATACATAGATGATGTTGCCTAAGTATTTTGTAAATCAATCGGGTGTTTTCTTATCATGATAAAGCCAAATGAAACGTTAATTCTGAGGATTAAAACATGATTTTTTTACACATTATCGTCTTGAAAATAATTCTAATATTTATAGAAATTGTAACAATCTAATAACATTATTAACTTTATATATATCTCGATTGCTTCAGAATCATGGGCTATATTTGGATTACCCCCTAAGGATAATATATTTGCAGATGTATCTATTATGCCATTTATATTCGTATGATCTCGATCGTCATCCTTGCAAATTTGTTTTGCTCGCCAATTTCTTAAATTATCTATCGGGATTATTTGGGCATTGATGATGCCGAAGCAAAGAAAAGTATGATTCTACAACTAAATAAAATATTGTGGACGTTTATGTTACGTCGTTTGAAAGCAAATGTTGAAAAGATACTCCCTCCAAAGCAAGAGACTACATTAGAATAATCTAATCGTCTGTAAACCCTAGTTAAAAAATCATACATTAACTAACTAACTGACTAACAATTCTATTTCAATATATGTTGAAAAGCAAGTGCCTCTCTTTTACATTTATCAATTGACATCAATAATCCCTAACATTCGTTAAATTTTGTGAAAGATGAGGATGCATAATCTTGTTGATGATTTTATGAGAATAATTAGAAATAGAGTATGTTATTTAGTTAATGTGGAATTTAAAAACCATCTCCTGCATCACATAAATAATCTTTGAAAGTGGAATTTTCTATTTAAATAAATTTACTTACTTAATGTTATTGTTCATGACCACAGCTTAAATTGTGGAATTTTCTTATTTTGCGTGGGAATACCCGTACAAAAATTGGTGGAATATTCAACTCCCTGTGCACATATTCGTGGAATAAAAACCAAAAAATACCTATGATTTTTAGAAAGGTATGAGTAGAGACATATATACATCGATATATGTTCTACAAAAAATACGACACTTGTGGAATTTCCTGGACAATACGAAGATACAGATTCATCTGCTACCGTGATGGACAAACTGTAGACGTCTGTTAGAAATATCTTTCACCTATTATTTGTCTGACGTCATGTTTTTAGTCCCGAGCATTTAACGCCTCAAGATTGGAAGACATTTCAATTAACGGTTGGGCTATGATCGAGTCATGAACGAATGGCAGATGGGATTGAGTGGATATTGTGAGGAGGATAAATGTGATGGACATCACATTTAATTTATGTTGCAAATGATATATAGGAGGACATATGGCTTCGTAATGATCAATTAAGATAGATGAATGTCTTCATGTTTCTGGAATGATCAAAAATGGGTCTTGATTCACGGTTTAAGTATATTGCAACAGGAATCTACAAAATGTTATTGATTTTATAGAAATCCTTTATTAAAGCTTACAATTTAGGATTAATGAGTTAACGATACGAAGTGAAATCTTACGTAGAGATCTTGAATCAATTTTAATACGCTATAGCGACAGAATTTGATCAAGCCTTTGCTGTAAGTTTGCCCGGCCATTTAAGGCTCTCCATACTAAACCCAATTGTATTCCAGGGTCTTCCTTTTGCTTGGTGAACTTATTGTATAGGCTTTGGACTGCTCTACACCATTTGTCCTTGTCCACTGAGTTTGCAAGATATACCATCCAGCAGCATGTTTTTACTCTCGGATGCTGGACTGAGCATTCAGAAATCCTTATTTCTTTAGCTTATGCCCATCCTATGATATCTGCTTCAAAAATTTATCAGTTCTGCTTGATTGGAATCCCTAAGCGGAATTTAGCATACATTCGACTCATTCCAGCAGGGGATCTAATTCCTTCAAAAGATTTTTGTAGATGTGTGATTGTGGTAGATAGGTTCTCGCAATCATCAATAGATTTTTTTGTATCCTCCAAGTTCCATGGCAATAATAGAAGTCCTGCACTATAGGAGCACATTTCATGAAAAATATCAGATAAATATGTTCGCAAAGCATCAGTACCTCTTATATCCTCTGTCAAAGTAAATTGATGCTATACCTCCAATTTTGGCATGTTTTCATTTGAAGATTTGCTTGTACTATTGGGTTAGTATATTTAGATTTTTGTGTCTTACTACTTGGTTTGGGTCGCATCTTTTCGCAAAGCTCCCTGATAATTTTTAGTAGATATTTTCTGGAATAGGCATTGATTATTTCCTGGCCGATAGAAGAGCTTGTTGTCTTGTAATGATTGTACAACATTGTCTTCATTTCACCAGTAGTTTTCGAGTTAAGATTCATATCAGTCAATTGTGAACAGATGGTATTTGACCCCATCACTGGAGAAATAGGAGACGTATCAATGGTAATTTCTTCAACATTCTTGTTATCTGTAGTGGTTTCCTCATTATCTGGGGGATCTTTCATTGGTACATCCTCTGATACGGTGGAGACTGTAGTGGTAGGAATAGTAGGTACATTTTTCTCTGATGGTGGGTATAAATTGTCCTCATCCACGGATGAATCTTCCATTATGACATCTAAATAGTTAGATTTTTGTTGGTTTCGCCACTCTTTCATGTGATCTAAAACAAAGGTTTCAGAGCTTTCCACCAATTCATCGTACGGAACTACTTTACCATCCTTTTTTAGTTGTAGCCAATAGACGAATCGGGCTCTATTGACATGACTATATTTAGATAGTTCGTCATCTGTAGTATCCGCTGAAATATTCATATCTTTAACAGTATTGAAAAACTCGTCGACTTTTTTATCTACTTCTTCATCGCTTCCTTCATTATTTGGAGTTTCGGTAGTAAATAAAGGTGGTTTCAATAGATGTTTTGCATCCTCTACTAATTCAGATAGCATGGCATTGTGATCCATTTCCTTAAGAGAATCTGTCTGGGTGTTATTGTTTGATCTCCAAACTTCCAGGATTACTTCTAATGCATCTTGATGGAGCTCGTTTATTTTGTACTCTTCATCTTTGCCATTGATGATTTGTTCTACTTCAGAAATCGTAAGTCCTTCGTCAATGATACTTTGGCTTTCTTCAGGTTTTAGGGGAATTGCAGTATGACCTACTTCATCGAGTATCTCCTTCTTCACTTTGATTGGGGTAACGCTTTTCTGATCCGACATCGTCGCGTCATTTTTTCTTTTGGCGTAGGAATACGCAATAAGATTATTAATTTTGTCGAGATGCGGAAATTGAACTTGAGGGTCGTCCAATAGCTACGTTGAATCGATTTCTCTCGTTTCTTTAAGGTTTATTGACTCCTGATATAGTGTATTTGAATCACTTTGATTTGCTGTGGTGTCTTTCTGCGTATTTTGACATTTTGCTTTTTGGTTTGATTTGGTTTGATTTGGTTTGATTGGTTTGTTGGTGTTTTACGTAGGATTACGTAGGAATTGGTATGTTTGGATTAATATGTGTGGTTATTCTCGTTGACTTTACAGAGAAGTGCAAAAAGTATTGAAACTAATGAATTGTTTCAATTAAATAAATGTGTGACATGTCAAAACCAACTAGATGACTTTCGGACTCCTGGTTCTTTGGGTTTTGCCTTCTTGGCGTTGTACCAGAATCAAACACATACCACTTCTGAGAAAACTTTTACCCCAAAAGAAAGGGGAAAACTCTGGACAGATACTAAGGATGCTGTTCATAATGCCATCAATCAAACAAGAGCCTCTAAGCAATTGGCCCTTAATAGGAAATGTAATGGTACATATATGTGTATTGGGTTACTGTAAGATATGAGACACTAAATATTCTTTTTTTAAACTTGACAGAAGTGTTCTTAGGATTGTTAAAGAATCATGATGCAGGTAGTACCACAGTTGATGTAAATGTTACCTTCTACACATTTCAATTTAAAACTATGACAACCGCTACATCCACAGCTTTTCTTCCTGAAGATGAAAATGATGAAGATACTGCAATGGATGAGAACACAAAAAAAAACCCTTGAAGCAAACTTTTTTCTTCCTTGATTGCTTTGGTAGTTCAGTTTGCGGATATAGTAGATTTAATGAATCCAGAAAAGGTCAGATTTTTTTTTCCAATTCATGTACTATTTCTGATGAAGCATTTGCAATTTTGTTCTTACAAAATAATTGGAAAACATGGGTACAGCATGCTTTGGATGTCCGTACAACTGATGAAAATAGGAGAATTTTGGAATGGGTAGATGCTGTGCTTGATCTAGAAAAGGAGACAGATGTCATCCTGCCAGAATATGCAAGCAACAAGACCAACAAGTAATTTCAAGGGTGGCATCTTCATGCTATCAGGGATTACAATCAGCATTTTGAAAATGTTTGTTTAGCAAGAGCTACTGAAACAAGCAAAGAATTTGAAAAGGAATATCTACAAAGCAAATCATCTCCTTTTGCATGGAGAGAAACTACTACTCCTAGTTTGCTGCAATCATTTGCAGATTTTGAAATAGTTGCAATGGGTTGAATAATGTTTCTGATTCAAGCAGTAGATCCAACGATGCTTTATCTGATTTTCCCCTGGCACAGGGTTCACAAGATACAGAAGATATGCCAACTAATACAGCTGCTATTTAACGACCAATCAAGCTTAATTAATATTAATTCCATTTTATTGGCACTCTTTAACGGTCTTCTTTTTTGTGCCATTAATTTAGCTTACAGTAACTTTGAAATATTTAGGTATGCAGAATATGATTTTGTAGTTACCAATTTTGATTTTGAATGTCGGATAAAAATATTGGATTAGGGATTATGATTTCATACATGTAATATTGTTTTTGGTTATCTAAATTATTACGTGTACTTATGAAATAAATGTTGGTGCCAAAATTAGTTTTCATTACTTCAAAATTAATATTGGTAGACCAACTTTGATTTTGGTAAGTGAAATTTAATTTGTTTTGGTGATGCATGCTGTAAAATTAATATGGTAGACCAACTTTGATTTTGGTATGTAAAATATAATTTGTTTTGGTGCTGCATGCTTTAAAATATATATTTGTGATAAAACCAGTTTTGAATACAAAATATTCCATTTAGAGAGGTACCATTTACAATAGACCATCAAGGAATGATGGGACCAATAACAACAGAATTTCTCTTAGGACACAAAGGTGCACTATTCTTGACCTACCCAAATGAATATGACAAAAGAAATACAAGAACATCAGAAACAAATCAACTGGTAGAACTCTCTATGCATAAAAACAGACACAGAAACATCCTTACCAAAGCAAATTAAAACAAACATATGGTTCCCAATGGTACACCAACACTTACCACGCCCAAACACCACGACAATGGGCCAAACAAGTTCTAGGCAATACTTTCTCCATCCAAAGTTCCAAACACATCATCCGTGCACTCAACAAATCCAATATGAAACCTCCAAATACCCCCAATACACCAAAAGCCCAGTGCACCAGCATCAACCTACGCACCCCGCCTCAATACACACTACGTACACTACTGTATGCAACACACTCCCCAGTGTAAAAAACCCTTAAGAAAACCTTATCTTTTACTATTAATATTAGAACGTTTTAAATGCAAATACTCTGACGAAATCATTCCCTATGTACGGTTTTTTGTTTTTTTTTTCGGGATTCAATTTTTTTGAAAAGGGGGGGTTTATTTTTCTGTTTGAAATCGAACTTTAATTTTTTTTTCGAATCTTGTTCGAAATCAG
>Ga0209092_10001293_pt1 | contig 24807 bp, 19 predicted proteins | sample FraStrMetagenome_FD_187446 | JGI IMG/M metagenome (GOLD analysis project Ga0209092, IMG submission 187446) | Marine eukaryotic phytoplankton communities from Arctic Ocean - Fram Strait ARC3M Metagenome (SPAdes) (version 2) | ecosystem: Environmental > Aquatic > Marine > Oceanic | place: Fram... | reverse complement strand
ATTCTAATCCTAATTGCATATTTTAATGTATATGCATATGTGCCTTTGCTGACAACAAACCATGTGAATCGATGGTATTAGGAAAAGATACTGAAGAAGCTTGGTCTTAATACGCGCTGATTGTTAGCGGAGAGGCCATTATTTAGGTTAGTCGCGTATGACCTTGTGTTTCGACACCTAGGGTCTGCTGGGTCTGTTACAATATCGAAGTTGAACATAGTGTTCGTATTCTGATTTTGTTTCTGCTGTACATGTGTATCCGGAACTGTGTAAAAATTGTTAGATTCATGTATCATAGCATTACTTAGACCGGTACTGAAAGCTGTTACTTGTACGCGTATGTACAGTAGGAATGCGTCACTACGCCACCTTCCCTGTAACATAATCTTATCGGTACGTACATCTTGTTTATACAAAAACATAGCAAAACTTGATCTTATCGAATGACAACCAACTTCTTTTGATTTGAATCCCAGTACTTCCACTCCAATCACGTCGACCGTTGCTCGGATGTGGTGAAGGATTTCTGTTGAAGGTAAGATATCAATTGTATTATTTATTTTATATGTATTAACTGGAAGTTCTAATGATGCACCTGTATAATTGAGAATTCTTAGAGTCAAACAGGCCCAGGCTCGAACTGGGCAAATACTTGTCTTATTTGCGTGCATGGTAATCGTCTGATCTTTATCTCCATTCTTTTGACTTTCGAAGGTGATGCATATTGAGGAAGCGGTGAGTAGTTTCCCGTTCCCTTTTATTTTAGGTAAGGATTTGTTCCCTTGTAAAAATTTCAAGTTTCTCAGCCTCAATAGTTTCGTTTTTCTTTCTCCTTTTATTGTGGAGTACTCACACGAGCGCATCCCAAAGAAGAGTGCGCCTACGATTAGTTCCCCCATGGCTATTTCCTTTGGGGTTATACGGTTTTGCCAGATTCTCTTGAAGACTAGAAGAGGGAGACATTTTTGGTGGGCCACTGCTCCATCTTCTTTCGAGTATCCCCGAAGTTGTCGCTGGATTGCTAATGCTCTGTTTCCTGAGGTATCTACAGTCGGGTCGTCCCGTAGGTGCGACCGAAAGGTCGCGCATATAAGGTTGATGGTGGAGGTAACGGTTCCGCCCTTGAGATGGGACTTATCTTGTTTACCATGCTCATTTCTTCTAAGAGATGCAATGAATGCGGACACGACTGTGATTTTCGTTGCTTTTGTGAATCCATCAAGAAATTGATTTTGGATACCACAGCGTTCCAAGAATCTCCTCCATCGAAGAAAAGACCCGTCTTGCTTTTGGAGTGTTTGGGAGGAGACACCCCGGCATTGGTCGTAATGTCCTTCAGCGATTCGAGCCAAGATATAATTTTTTCTGGTAGGGTTGATGATATTGAGAAGTTCTGGGGCACCTGTTTCGGGAAAATAGAGGTAAGAATAAACTTAAGGTGAGTTTCCTGTAAGTGATGGTCTCGTGATAGTGAATCCGCTATCACATTATGAGATCCTCTTATGTGTTGAGATTCTAATGAGGCTTCTTTTTCTAACAGTAATCTTGCGACTTTTCGTGCTACTCGATCGTGTCCCGGATGAGACTTCACATTGAAGTTTGACTTATAGAGCCACCCAATTGTACTGGTATTGTCCGATAAGGCAAGTATTTTTGGGTATGCTATTTTCATGTTATTATTAAATTCTAGCTCTAACCAAATTGCTACTGTGCTAGCTATAAATTCTAACAGATTTATATGGAAGGAGTTTGTCATCCAAAGGGGGAGTTTGTATCTCCACGCGTATCCAGAATGTATATTAAATCCACCAATTCCATGTTCGCAAGCGTCAGTGATCAAGTAAGTAGTTGTTTTCGTGAATGTAAGATTATTTGTACTAATGCCAGTTGTTGATACTTTTTGAATCATTTGTAGCCACAGTTCCAAATCCAGGGTCTCCCATTTTTGAAGTTGTTGGCGGCCATATTTCTCGCATCTCTGTAGTAGATGACGAAGTCTGTTGAGGAAATATCTTCCGGTGGGTAGTATATATCCAATATGGTTCAGCCTACCAATGGTGCTCTCGAGTTCTTTTTTGCTTATCCTGTTTGCTTGTAACATTGTCTTTATGTCATTTGACCAGGCGAGAGCCTTGTCCATAGGTAAGAATACTCGCATCAATCGTGTGTTGATTATCCATCCTAACATTGTCTTGATCTCACTCGGCTGTCCTTCTCCCTTCAACTTCTTCTCCGAGATATTATCGTCTCGTTTAATCGGCTCTGCTTTGTCCGTGGGTCTGAAAATGGCGTGGACTATTAGAGGAGGAGCTTCCTGGCTACGGAGTACTTCCTCTCCTACGTCAACTGCTGCGGTGAGACAGTCGTCGATGTACCCATCGGCTATGGCTGTGCGATTGGGTAAGTATATTGCAAGTTCTCTCACTTGTGCAATCTCTTCTTCATCTTTCTCAGGGTATGTTTGTCGGGGGGCTAGTCGTGCTTGATATGGTGAGTTCAATTTTGATCTGTCCCATTCTTTATCGTTAAGTAGATCATTCACTAAGTCAAAAATGCTTTCACTAACGACACTGTACAGGCTTGGACCCGGGGATACCCCAAATGGGAGACGTAGGGGGACATAAGCGATTTTTCCGACTACTGTCACGCACTTGAGTGCATGTGATGTGATGGTGTGGAGCCGGCGGTAAGCGGCGTCCATGTCGTATTTACTCATGAAAATTTTCTTGTTTTTATTGTGAAATCTCATGTTATGTACCTCATGTAACACTCTCCTCATGCAGTGTCCGTAGATGCAGTTTTGTAGAAGTTCGTCCTGTACGGAGTTGTTGATGGAGAGACCCGATGGAGCCGTGAAAGAAGCATCGTGAGTAACTCGTTTTTTGGGGATTCTGTTTCCAAATTCGTCTATTGTAGCTTGTGTTGCAACCCCTAGGGGTATAACACTTAAATTTTTTATCTTTGTTGTTGATTCAATTGTGATAGGGAGGAGCCATCCTCTACTAACTTCTTTTGCAAATGCTTTTGCTAGGGCGGTCGCATTTTCTGCGGACTTTGCCGATTTGTGGTTGCCTCGTTGGAGCATGGCGCTGAGGTCTTCCTTGCGTGTTGGTTCATCGAGGATGTCGAGTAGTTGATAGTCGCAACCTTTCGAAACAACATCTTTGAATAGGTCCCAATCCTCATGGTGGCATAGCAGTTTCTCAATGTGTGAGATGCGGCGGAATTCGCTTCCTGGGGATAGAATTGTTTTTCTTTGTTTATTTAATGCTTTTTCTAGGTTATATCCATAATGTTTAATAAGTTTCGTATTAATTTTTGCAGCTTCTCTCGTGTTTTCAAATATGAACTTGTGATTCCTTGGTGTTGGCTCTTTTATCTTGCATAAATGTGATAGTTGAAACACAAGCCATGAGATGGGTAAGTTATTTGTGTTACGCAAAGACTTACTCATGGATTTACTAGCTTTTTCCATTGATTGGACTTTGTATTTCTCTTCGAAATAGTCTGAGTTTTTGGCTAATTTGAGTTTCTTGTCGATTTTTGTGATTAGCGATTCATTTTCCGGAATTTCTTGTTCGGAATTGCATTTCTGGTCATTTTGGATTGTTCCCATTTTTTGGTTTTCTGATTTGGAAAATATGCAATATGAGTGAGAATTACTTCTAGGTTCTTGACATAAGTAATAATAATATTGCAGTTCTAGTTATCTTGTGTTTTTGTAAATTGAATTTTTATCTTGTTATCTTGTATTTCAAAATTAGCAATTTCAGCTCTTGTGATTTGCTTGGCTGGATGGTTTCTAGAGTATTGAAAACCTAATTTTGGGTATTTCTGGTGAAATTACTAACCTTGATGATTTGCGGCTGGTCCATTTCTGCGATTTCCGGCCCAGCGTTTCTGTTTTTCAATGAGCTTCTGGAGGTAATCCTTGCATTTCTCGCGTTCTGTATCGGACAGGGTCTTCGCATGACTTGCCTTCAGCGTACAGTCTTTTGTGCACCATCCGCGATGGAACCAGTTGTTGCAGCGAATGGAGCCGTCTGAGTGGGGCACCTCCGTAACTCCGCGTCTGTTTGCTGGATGAAAGACCTCCCTATATGCCAAGTTGGATGGGCATTTCAAGTCTGGAGATACTTTCTCATTGTCGATGGTTTCTTTGACTTTCTTCTTAATCCGGCCCCCCGTCCCGGTACCGGCCCCGCCTCCTGAAGGGTGCCCTGTGCCCAGTTGGTTGTATTGGTTCCCGATTCCAGGTGGAGGAGTGCTGCGTTTATTTTGTTTCAGCCATTTTGGTTGAATGGGTGCGTAATCTCCATCCTCTATGTCTTCCAGTAGATCCGAAAAACTTAGCTTCCCGACCCTCAATTTGCTGACCAGTCCGTGGCTGGCCGAGTGTACGTAGTGTTGGGTCCTGCGGTGGATGTATTGTAGAATGCTAGCGTAGAAATACCAGAAATCATGTTCGATTTCTTTATAACTCCTCTCATGTTTCTTTGCATGAATGATAAGGGTCTCTATTTTCTGCGTAAGGATACTCTGCGGCCCCGATAAAATCTCCACTAGTCGGTGAAAGTTTTTGATGGAATGTAGGTATTCCCCGAAATTCTTGGGGAAATGGAAACGACACTTCGTAATCGTTTTTAAATCTTCATCACTTATCTTCCCAAGAGTCATCTGCTCCTCGAGTCGGAGAGCTAGTTCCTGAGTAACCTGTTCTTCGGTAGAGAATTCAGGTAAGAACAAGGGAGAAATCCCATTTAGATCATTGATTGAAGGGTGGCTCGCAATTGTCCCGTTCTTTAGTTGCGTGCACATGGAAAGCGAAATATCACAGATGTGATTCGTTTCCTTGAATAAATGTTGTAGCTGGGCCTGAGCTTTGATTCCAATTTTCTGATTTAGGAGGATCCGAACATGTTCAGTTGGTTGCATCTGATCAATATCTTCGTCCGTCGAAAATTCAGTTGCCGTAATAAGGATGAATATATGCTTTTGGACATTTGACAAATTCTTGAAGGACTTTTCACTTTTCTCCTTTTCGTTTGCTTGCTTAGAAACCATTTCCAATTCATTCTTCTTAGCCATTTCATGCGACAATTTTGTCATTGCCGTTGCAACGTTTGACAGGCCTGAAGTATCGGGATAGTTCGGTCCTGGAGTTGGGGGATGAAAGGGGGGCAGTGGCGGTAGCTGGGGTTGTCCTAGACACTTGTCGTGGATTGTGTCAGCCCAGTTCATCACTGCTGGTGATCCACAAGGTACGATCTTCGTTGGTTTCACCGTTTTGTCTTCGTGGATCATTCCCCACAAAAATTCTAACACTCGTCCAAATTTTGCTTCAAACGAACCCTCGGCGGTATCGAAAGTTCCATCGGTCTGGGTTTGAGTAACTGTTGATTCATTTGGAACCGTTAGGGCTGCGCTAGTTGAATCCTCCCTAGGTGAGTCCATTCGCATATTTGCTAAGTCTGCATCATCTAAGTATTCGTAACTGTCCTCCGTGTTTGAGATGTCATTTAGGGTATCATTCCCCTGCGCTATATCTGGAGTATCTCTAGGAACAGGGTCCAATGGGGCCTGGTCTCTGCTGGATTGTTTCAAGGAACGAATCTTGAGGATAAAGCGAAGAAGTACGTTGTCTGCTCGGAATGAATCCAAATCATATAGGGTCTCAGCGAGGATCGGAGGTAAGACTGCCTGTGCCTCCAGCATGTTGTCTTTTGTCTCGTCATTTGTTTTCAGATTTGTAATGTCCGTCAGATCTTTGCACTTCATGATCTCCTCGAAAGAGGGGATTTTCTTATTTGCCCATACTTTGAACATTTCTTTAGGCTCTATTCTAACTACGCAAGCCCGAGAACCGAAGCCGAGAAGGGCTAAATTCATGTGTTCCGAAGATAGTAGTGAAGTTTTCCTGGTTGTATGGAAAAAGGTTGCCTGAATTTCTCCTCCAATGCTGCTCCTCGTAATGCACACTAAGGATGGGTGATCCATTAGATGTAAGTAAGAGGTTGATGCTGAATCGGTCGTGCTGATAATCCTTTGGATGCAATCCGCATGGACGTCATACTCGGCCCGGTCCTTGTGGGTATCTAGGAAGGTCTTCCACGTTTCCATTTCTATTCTGTATATGAATTTGTATCGGAATGTCCCAAATTGTACGATTTGGGTCCTGTCTTGGATCTACTTGAGTTTGCTCTGATTCAGAGAGGGATAGGGTATCCTGAAAAGATTCCTGAACTGTTTCTGCGATAGAACTATCTAAACTAATGGTGTCAGTTATATCGTCTGAAGTAATTTGTAGTCTATGTAGTGTCCAGTTTGTTTGCAGACACATAAACTTTTTCAATATCTATCCGAAGCAATGAAACTGATGCAAGTCAGAGCAAATTTTAATTTATGAATAAATTGAAATCAAATCTTGCGCCTCCATTTGAAATCCAATCCGTTCAATTTTACTGTATTCACTATGTTCATACAATCTGTCTTATTTCAAAATTGTATATTTTGAAATGCTATTCAATTTGAATTAATTGATATCTTATCTTAATTCGAATTGGCGCTAAAATCATTGTTATTTTATTCATTGAAATTTGGCAATTCAATTTAAATATAATGACAAGTTCATCTAGATCGTCTCGGATAATGTTCGGCGCATGACGTCATGCTCCTTCTGCATCCGATCGTTTAGTAAACCTCAAATAAGATGAACCGATCTAATCGCGTTCTTTTTGCACTGAAGGCATAATAAGCACATGTAGCACTTGAGATGTCAAATGAAAATAATTTGATTAGTCTCTAAATAAAAAAAACTCTCCTCCGCCGACTTTTGAGAATTGACAGTGGAAGAAGAGAGGCAAGAGGAAATGTACGAAATTTGTGGAGTTTCATTACGGCAGGTCTCTTCAACGTAAAATGTAAATTCAATGAAATATAACTGCTGCTAATGTAAAAAAAGTTGAGATATTTTGGTTCTGACGAATCTGAACAAGTCATTGTAAATGTGAAAGCAGCAGCCATTAATCCAGTTGATTACAAAATTCCATTCAAAATGTTTGGACCGGTATACGGACTTGATTTTTCTGGCACTATTGAATCTGTAGGCTCCTCTGCTTCTTCCAAATTTCAAATTGGAGATGAAGTTTTTGGGGAATGCAAGGGATCTTTAGCGGAAAAATCTATTTGCAATATCAAAAAAATCGGTCACAGACCTGACTTTTTGAGTTTTGAAGAAGCGGCTGCTTTGCCAGTTGCATGGCCTATGCTGGAGATAGGGTCGACAAAACACATGTTGTTGGGTGTGTTGGTGTTGGGGGTGGTTGTTGTTGGTGTGAACCAAATTGTGAGTTAGGTAGTAATTTGGTATTTTACCAAATTACTACATACTACATATACTAATTTAACAGCATTCACAATACATCTTCTACACCACAATTACATTAATCTAGTAGCTCTTGTAGAGCATACTAAATCAAGGTAAGTGCAATGCTGTGCTGGCCACGCACCACTTCTTTGAATTACAACTGTGAGCTGTTCTCTCTTGGAACACATCTCACTTTTATATGTATCTTTACAACTTGCATGAATGATCTCTGACATTCCTTGAGCTTGTCAACCTCTGACATGGAGGGATACATTTGGGTCTTGCCCTTGAACATGGATCTGAATCAGATCATATATTATCTTTATTTGTTTATTATATTTATTTAATAATATATATGACGAGTAAATAATGATTTAATGCATATATTCATTATATTCTTGTTCGTGTATCGCTGTGTATGACAATATATTATGGGTTCCGACAGGACAAGTCTTTGGGTCCAGTACAAGCCCGCAGAATTTTGAAGCCATTGCAAATACGATTTCTATTCTGCCTATTAATCTCTTGATGTGAGAAGTTCCACATTCACAAGAACATTGTGGTTATGTAAATATTCAATCCACTTGTCAATCAATTTTCAAGGTATACTGCCCTTAATCAAGTCTCTCAATTAGAACAATAGGTTATGAGTTAAGCCTATATAAGTAAATCATTGGTATGTTTACATCTAAATAAAGCACATGATTAGATGGAGCAAAAAAGTGTTCAACACACGATTTCACCCTATTAGGCAAAATTTATATTCACAGCTGGATATATTTGATTGCTAGCAAAAGTTACCATGTTCTCCAACCATCAACACCTTCCTTTAAAAAAAATCCTTTTATGGTTATTCAGTATTATAATCATTTCATGGAAGGGGCATTGTGCCCGCCCTGCTCAGGGGTACCCACAACTGATCAATTCCAAGCGAAAATCTATCTTATGAGTTTGTAATTTAAAAAGTGATTACGTCATCTCATTATACCAGAAGAGTTATTATTTTCTTTGCTAGAGTTTTATCAATTTTAAACAAAAGTGTGTAGAATTAGTATGATACACGTCATAGACGGACTACCTGCTGCTGATGCTAATTGCAAATAAGGTATCTTTTACTTTCTTCCTGGTCTTTTAGAGAAGTTCGATAGTTCCGGAAGAAATTTCATGAAAAGCACTTTGACAACAAGAATCCTCTTTTTACAAGTGAAATGTACATAAGGTACAGTACCATAGAGAGATATTGATAGGAAAATTATTTCATAGAGTTTGTTTGAGTGATGCAAACAAAAAATTCTTGAAGAGGATGGAAAACTTGAAGCCCAGATTCGATAGATTACCTCCTTCACCACAATCCACATAAAAACAGTGACAGCCATTTCTTCTCTAATTTAAATTCTTCGGAAAACGATCAAGGTCTCAAAAGATGAATATCACAATAATGCAAGCATCCACCGTGAATATCACATTTGACGAAACAAACGATGATGAACGTTTCAATATTTATCATTACAAATCCATGTACTTTATCATATGGTATTGTTTCTTAATGTTCTGCTTTTTAAGTTCCATGTGTTTCATTGGATTTGCCTATTGTAGATACATCACACGAATCAGTGGTGTCAATCTGGATGAAATAGACGACAGTACAACAAGAAGGGAAAGGGAAGCGGATAGTTGGGACCTTGTTCGAATACAAGAAAATGTGAACACCTTTTCAAAACGAATGATGAAAGGAAAGAAGCGCCGCCTTTTAAAAGCATTGAGCAGCAATGAAGTAGTAAGTAGTTGACAACCCGAAATCAACTTTACAACAATAATTTATGCCAGCATAAATGCTTATCTTCTGTGCTTTTTCGATATCTTAAGGTTATCACTAAGGAAAACTTTTGTAGTAATGATGTCCATTTATCTAATAACCGACTGGCAGATGAGACTGTAACAGATATTGAAAATGGTGAAAATCAAATTAAGATACGGAGAGTTTTTGAGAATTGCACGGAGTCAGCGACGAAAAAATATGAAACTGAATTACAAGTACCTTCATCTTGTGCAATTTGCCTTGATAATTTTAAATCAGGAGAGGCTATAGTTGCATCGGTCTCACCAAATTGCCCAGATGTATTTCATAAGGAATGTATATTAAAATGGCTAGTCGCTAAGGATGATGTCTTGTGTCCGTGCTGCCGCCAAGTTTTTGTGCACGAAGAACAATCATCTTACCCCCACATGACACAGAACGCATCTTCGTCTAATTCTCCACGTAATGAATGGCATGATGTTGCTATTGCTATTGAGTAAACAAAACGATTTTGAACATACGAATACTTGTCATTCGCGTGAGTGACTTTCATAAGATGTGTCGAAAAGATCAATTTTTTATGTATAAAGACTTTTCGAGAGTTTAGGCGTTGTTATCACTGTTATATATATATTTTTTGTAAGGCTGGAAGCGCACTACCTCAGTTGACAATTTAACTCTAACAAATACTGTCATAATTTTAACAGACATTTTTATTCTTCTAAAGTATAAGTGTGTCTTGATGTTGAGTTACAAAACCGATTTTCTCATTTGTTCCTAATTGGGCAATGCAAGAAAGAACTTACTTTTTCTTTGTTTTACTTGAATTGGCCGCCATAAAAATGAAGTTATCTGAAGTCAGTATTGCTGATTAAATAATCAAATATTGACGAAAAACGTGTCATCAAATCTAGCTCTAGTTGATTTATTACTAATGAAGATCATCAACTTAAGAACTTCCTTAGTTAACCAACAATTTATTGATATCTTCATTTTTACATCTGATCTTGACGTTTATCGTCTAGCACCGATCTATTCTTTTTTTATTTCCATTTTGGTCTCTCTTGTTCATTGTCTCAATATCATCAAAATTTTGCAAATTTGATGATAATTGAACTCATAGTCTAAATACGATATCATAACTTTTATCAACAGAAAATATTGAATCAATGAGATGTTGTAATGAAAAAGTTTCATTTACGACCCAATTTTATTTCCATTTGCATAAAAGGTTCAAATCAACGCCTAGAGAGCTGTCATTTTATGTATCTACAATATGTGTTGATAATCATCCAGGAACAATTTTCAATTTGTTCGCTAAAAATAAATAACTAATCGAAGCCAAGATTTTTTGTGTTCTAGAGAGAGTTTTTGCATTGGTAAAGAACAACTTGTACACAAATTTAAAGTTGGGTGTGTATTTCATGCATGAAACAATTATTAATGAAAGTCGCAAATTCCTGCATAACACTTTCAGGTTCACTCACGCCTCTTGTAATGAGAACCATTTGTAGATAAGTAAAATTTGCTTGAGATGAACAGTTACCATATACTTTTTCTTCTTTGAAATGTTGTAGAAAATTTGTGATGCACCAAAATTTTGTGAGCGAGCATGATAAAAAATGTAAAAACGTAAAGGTATTTATGAAATATCGTACGCACATCAATTAAGCGATCATAAAAATATCCAAAGGACTCATTTAATAATCTTCCACATCAATGATAACTTACGGCTCGAAACCTCCAGTGTTTGTCTACGGCACATTGATGGCACCAGAAGTATTGGAAGTCTTAATAGGTAGAGTTCCTGACATGATTCAACCAGCGTTCATTGAACATTATGATAGATGGAAAGTTAGGGATCATGTTTTTCCTGGTTTGACCCCATGTTCTTCCTTGGTCGCGTGGACTAGTGGTAAAAGCGCTCATAGTAAAATTGTGCGTGGTACTTTATTGAATGGATTAACGTCATCAGAACAAGATGTTTTTGACTGGTTCGAGGGTGATGAGTACTCATTGGAAGATATTAGAGTTTGGGTTCCTCAGGAAATACATCATACCATATCAGAAGATGAGTATTTAGATGGGAAACCTACAACAACAAATTCTATCGACACGAATGTATGGAAATATGAGAAAGCAAAAGCATACATATGGGATAATCCAATAGAAGAACTCGAACTGACAGCTTGGAGCTATGAACATTTTCGAGAGAAACATTTATCAGAATATCTTAAATATACAGTAATTCCATGCCGAAGAGAATTGGATGAATTGGACATTGGGAAAGTGAGCTCAACTAAGAGCTAGACATTGCGGTCCTAGATTGAAAGATCCAATGAGTTGAACATTTCATGTTCAATAAGAGTCTCGGAATAATTTTTGTTACATTTAAGGCTATGATGCATTGCTTTTACTTAACTAATGACACACTAAAATATGCTATTCATAAGAATCATAAGATCATTATCTTATAATATCACTTGATGATAATTTTTACATCTTGTCTTCGAAGCATTTCCGATGTCTAAGAAAAAAATAAAAAAAACAACATCATTTTCAAAAAATTCCAAAATGCTTTACTTGCTACTCCATGTTGGAGTGTCATAAACTTTCTACGAATTAGAAGCAGGAATAATCTTATGAAGCATGGTTTCTGTTTCACCTAAAATTTAGAGATTTTCCTATTCGTTTCAAACTAATATAAATTAATAATTCTAAAAATTTCACTTGATCGTGCAACCTTGATGAAGAAACATTCTTTTTGACACGAGTAAAAAGCATAAGCCGAATCTATCGAAATTACGTTTTATTGAAATCTATTTTAGGACTCATATCGCATACAAATTTATAGTCTTCATGTTGACTGCGATCATAACACGATTGATTCAATTGCACTTCGACATTGAATACAAAAATTATTACAACACAATTCCCTAAATTGATTCCCAACAATTTTTTTATATTTTTTGTTCACCATAAATAAAAAAAATTTGGTCAGAATCCACTAACGTACGTGTTTTTTAGGTACCATTGTCACACAGCTTAAACGTCCTCTCACACGCATGTTGGAACATTTTTGTTGAAGAAAAAGAATGAGACTTTCAGCAACAAAGTAATATTTTTCACGTGCGTAGAAAATGATATGAAACAGGTACGCACCGGTCTTTGTGATGATTAGCATCATTAATTCAAGTTGACACCTTGGTGAAAATGAGTATAGACAAGAAAAAACAGATCAACAACAAACAAGCTATGACGACCGGTTTGATTGTTACCATTCTCGTGTCATTATTGAGCATATCACAGTCCATCAGATCTTTGACTCAAACAAAACCTATCCCAATTGGAGTGTTCCGACATGGATCTACCAACTTCAAAAGAAGACCTAATCTTAATTCTGGCACACAGTGGAAATTGATTAGTTCGTGTGATGAATTGGAGAGCAATATTTGCCGTCAAATACTCCAAATATTAAATTTAAGATTAGATTCAGTTCTGAGTGGCGAAAGAAGTCGGCAATTTGCGCGAAGATATCGTGGTGTCTCGGGCACGATTGTCTCAGCACATGGAGGCGCATTAGACGTTAATGACCAAAAAATAGATCAATCCGAGTACGATTTCTTGTTAAAGTCACAACAAGATATAGATTGCTTAGTAGATTTTAAACCATGGGTCAATCCAGCATTTCCTAATGACATATCTTCATTAGATATGTATGTTTGTGGCAATCATTCAAAACGAAACAAAAACCTCAAAATGAGAGAACCATCTATATTTGAACTTTCATTTCGAGCAATGAGACTAGGGATAAATTTCTTTCCTACCATTTTAACGTCTGGTGTTGCTTTAGTGTCTCCTACCTTCCGATCAAAATATTGGTATAAATTAGTGAGCAATGGCTTGTCCAAATCTGGACCAGCTTTTATAAAATGGGGCCAGTGGTCTTCAACCCGACCAGATATGTTTCCCATAGAATTATGCGACGCTCTTACAGAGCTTCATGCTGATGCCCCAAAACATTCATGGCGATTCACACAAAGAAGTATAGAAGAATCACTTTCTATTCCAAAAGGATCATTATTTGAAGTTTTTGAGCACTTTGAGAAAGAACCAATTGCCTCCGGATCTATTGCTCAAGTACACCGTGCAGTACTTCGACCACCTATGGATAACCAAACCAAACATCTCAACAGTTATAATGAAAATGACAAAACAAATAGTAGTGGGGCTGTACTGGCAATCAAAGTTCGCCATCCGAATGTTGAATCCCTTTTAGATTATGACTTTCGCTTAATGAAATTTCTTGCGTCGATAGTAGATAGAATACCAACATTATCTTGGCTGAACATAAAAGCATCAGTGGAACAATTTAGTCACACCATGGCAGCACAGGCACATTTGGATGTGGAAGCACATCATTTAGAAGTTTTGAATCACAATTTTCGTAATTGGAAACATGTTGGGTTTCCACGACCTATTTATGCAAGTGATTCAGTGATTATTGAAACCTTTGAAAAGGGTGCTGTAGTAACCGATGTTTTAAGTTTCTACGATTCAATTGTAAAGAATGAAAATGGGGAAGGTGACCTATACACGGATCAACTAGGGAGCTTAATGATTAAAGAGGGACATGAACTTATACCAACAGATCTAGCGAAATTTATTGTCACAACAGGAGCATCTCTTTATTTAAAAATGATGATAGAAGATGGTTTGATGCATGCAGATTTGCATCCCGGGAATATTATTTTTCGCGTTCATAGTGGAGGAACTGGATGGGAAGAAGACGAGAATGGCAATGGTGATAGACGCCATGACGCTATATTACAACAGGAAGAATCTAGTAAACCTTTTGTTGGCTCTATCACCCTTGTGGATGCAGGTATGGTTGCCAAACTAACCCCAGAAGAGAGTAATAATTTTATAGGCCTGATGGTTTCCTTGGGGGAGGGAAATGCCCAGAGAGCAGCCCGAAGTGTTTTGAACTTTTCCTCGATGGGTGCACATGATAAGGACGCATTATCGAAGGAACAGAAAGAAGCTTTTACAGACGATATGATTGAATTATTCGACCGGATCTGCAAGGGATATGGAACAAACGTGGACGTTGGAGAAGTTCTGAGAGGGGTTTTAAATCTTATAAGAATTCACAAGATTCGCATTGATGCAAATTATGCAACTTTGGTTGTGAATGCTTTATGCGTTATATCAATGGCGTATAAGTTTGTTCCAGAATACAATGTTTTGGATGCTAGTAAACCACTTTTTGAAGCTTATAGTTTGCTATGCTCTGTTGGAGATTGCGGTGGGTCAAAGGTGAGTAAACTTTTGGTTTGCTCTTATCGATTCTTTTCGTGATATCTTATTCAAATTTTGCATATTTTTGACTTTCGATTGAACACCAGACAAAACAATCGATAATGAAAACATGGATGCCACTCTTGTATTTTCGGAAAAATCTAAGAGATAATAACTTCTTTCGAGATCATTTAAAAAGAAGACATACAAAACATGGCATAGAAGCAAAAGGCTTTAATGTTCAAGCTGTAAAAGGCACAATTCTTTCCGTTATCAAGGGAGCTTGCCTTATTGCTTTATCCACAAAAGGGGTGAATTTTGTAAAAGAGCAAGCTGTAGAACGCAAGGAAGAAAAGCAGAGATTTACACTGTTTAGCAAATAAATCATTAATGGAGTAAACATATTCAAACACTGTACAATAACGCTTTAATGAAAGAAAGTATACATTCTTTTCACCCCTGCTGTTTGTCATGGAACGTAATTGATATCTTGATTTAATGACGGAGAAACAGTTTTTTTCCAATGCTCAAATATTACTATTGTTTTGCTATAGCGCACAATTCATCATGCTTAGGAATACATGCCTTTTTTCTCCTATTTTTTAATTCAAATATTATTGTTTTTGGAGTATCAGCTGAGGGATACGATCTTTCTTTTTGTAGGAAATAAACGGATCTATTTTCAATAAATCCTTTTTTTTCAATATCAATGCAATGACTTTTATGACTTCTTTGGTATCTTGAACGTACGGTTTTTGTAGACAAAGTCCAGAATAAAAGTCCACACATATACATATACGTATGTATCTACGTGAAGAAGAATCTCTCTAAAAGTAGCAGATAGAGACACGAATCGTCGTATATTCTGAATTGTTAATCAATTTTGCACCTTAGTGTCAATTGAGATAAACGCGACAATGAGCGAAGAAGAGGCAGCAGCAACTCCAACCGAAGCCCCCGCTGAAGAGGAAGCCGTCAAGGAGGTAAGCATAGATTATTTCTTCTCTATTCATTTTAAATTGCAAAGCATTGGCAATCATGGAATGTCGAAATGTGAAATCTTTAGGTCATTGCCAAGCGTACAGGAATGAAAAAAGGATTTTGGCTACGTGATTTATGTAGGACATATTCGTGAATCGGAAGTCTCTCGAATTTTTTTTGTATTTTCTTTTGGACTATGTTGTTGCAAACCATGAAATACTAAAATCATCCCAATTTCTCTACTAAAAATAACAGCCCGCATTCCCTTGGCTTCCAGAGGGCATGGAACCCCTCGCTGATGGAGAGTATGACGCTATTGTGATGGGAACAGGATTAAAAGAATGTGTAATCTCAGGACTTCTAAGTACACAGGGAAAAAAAATCCTCCACATCGATCGCAATAACTACTACGGAGCTGATTGCGCCTCACTAAACTTAACCAATCTTTATGCAAAGTTCCGTGCTGGAGAAGTACCCCAATATCTAGGATCCAATCGTGATTACAATGTCGATCTTATCCCTAAGTTCATCATGGCTTGTGGAAACCTAACAAAGATGCTTTTGCACACTAAAGTTACTAGGTATCTGGAATTCAAATCTATCGGAGGATCTTATGTATACAGTGGTAAAAAAGTATTAAAAGTACCAGCTACTCCAGAGGAAGCTCTTCGATCCCCACTCATGAGTCTTTTTGAAAAACGCCGTTTCCGAAAGTTTTTGATCTTTATTGATGACTATGATGAGAACAAACCAGAAACACACCAGGGAAGAGATTTGACAACAATGACAATGAAACAACTATACCTCGAATTTGGGCTTGTAGAAACTACTCATGAGTTCATTTCCCATGCCATGTGCCTTGAGTTGGATGAAATTCATCTTCATAAACCTGCTCTTCCAACAGTAAAACAACTACAAACTTATATGTATTCTTTGACCAGATATGGTAATAGTCCATACATCTACCCCATATATGGATTAGGAGGTCTTCCTGAGGGATTCTCACGTCTATGTGCCATCCATGGTGGAACCTTCATGCTCAATCGTGATGTAGACGAGGTTCTCACTGACGATAATGGGGTAGCATATGGTATCAAATGCGGAAACGAAATGGCAAAGGCCAATATGGTTATCGGAGATCCATCTTACTTCCCACGTGATAAGGTTCGTCCCACCGGGCAAGTTGTTCGATGCATCTGCTTCCTCAACCATCCCATTCCAAACACCAACGAATCTGAATCTGCACAAATTATCATTCCAGGACCTCAAGTAGGCCGTCAAAATGATATATTTGTTTGCAGTGTCTCAAATGCTCACAATGTTTCCGCCAGAGGTGTTTATATCGCTATTGTTTCCACAAAGATGGAAAAGGGACAACCAGAAGCTGAAGTTGCTCCCGGATTGGCATTGTTAGGACATGTCATGCAACGATTCACTACAGTCGCGACAACCTATGAAGCAGTCAATTCTGGAGAAGAAGACAAATGCTTTATTTCTTCTTCTTTTGATGGTACTTCACATTTCGAAAGCGATTGTGACGATTTGCTTTCGCTATACAAACGTGTTACTGGAACTGAGTTGGACATGAACATTAATGCTGATTCTGTAGAGCCCGATTACTAAGCGATGAGAACATCATTCAAAATTTTATGGTTTGCTCTTGAATTGGCAGCATTATTATTCTCATATATCAGAATTTTAGAGTAACTCTAGAAATTAATTTAGTATATTTAAGTTCTTTTGATGTCTTTTTGGTGGTCAATTTCAATTACCAAGTAAATCTATACATGCTTTAAGCATTAGAGTGAGGAAATTTGGAGAGAAACTATTAGAAGTGTCAAGTTTATGAGGAGACAATTATTCAACTTTTTACCACTGGAAGGTGCATCATTATTTTTTAGGAAGAGAGCACAAGCTAAATGCCAGAGACATTTCCTAGATTGGAAAAAAAAATTCGGCTGATATCATTGTTAAAAGTTTTCTATTCAGTTTCGTCTGTCGAATTGAAATAACTTGGCAACTGTTGCATCATGACACAATGAAGGTGTAACTCGTGTTCATGAAAAAACAGCGAAGTGGTTGGTACGTTTATGTCATGTCATGTTCATAATATTCTACGTAGAGTTGTATGAGTTTGTATAAATCTATTATGAAAATGTGACGGGAATTTTTAATCGGATCTGAATTTTGTTCATAATATCTTTCAAGGCACAAGTAATATACGAAAAATAAATGAACAGCATGGGCACTACGCAAGTGCAATTGGTTGGTGAGTCAGACTAATATTAAAAAGAGGAAGCATTCCTCACACTCTCACAAAATTAACACAGTCTTCATTTTGTAAAAATGAAATACATTGCAATCGCGTTACTCACATTCATTGCACCGAAATCAATCTCCTCATTTACTATTCATACAGGAATGAGCACAACGACTTTTGGAGCTGTAACTAGTACTTCACCAGCTTTTGCTCTGCAGCACAACGTTCACAACATGAATTCGGCCTTATTTTCAACCACCACCTCTGAAGAACTTATTCCAACGGATGTTCTATTTGGAAATCCTAAATACGCCTCACCTATGCTTTCTCCGGATGGTAAATATCTTGCATATATTGCACCATCCACTGAGGGTATTTTAAATGTGTTTGTAAAAGAGACCTCTGATCCAGAAATGAGCAACGCACGACAAATTACAAACGACTCATCTCGCGGTATTCGTCAAGCCGGATGGGCACCCGATAGTGAAACAATTTTGTTCCTTCAAGATATTGGAGGAAATGAAAATTTTCATCTATATGCGGTGGATGCTACTTCAGAGGAAGAAAAACAAGAAGCTAGAGACTTAACACCCGGAGAAAATGTGAAAGCATCGAATTTGATTACCAACAAACGATTCAAAAATGAAATTCTTGTTGGTACAAATGAACGTGATGCTACATGCTTTGACATGTACCGTATTCAATATAAGACTGGAGAAAGGGTTTTGGACACTGAGAATCCTGGTGATGTTCTAGGATGGGGAACTGAAGATGAAACCTTTGAAATTCGTGAGGCGCTTGTGAAAAACCAAGCTGATTCATCTGAAATAGTTCGTATTCGTGACAACAAAGATAGCGAATGGAGAGACTTAATTACTTTCCCTTATGGTGAAGATGGTAACTTAATTGATTTTTGTAAGGATGGAAAGACTTGTTGGATGACTAGTAGTTTAGGAAGAGAAACTAAAGCTCTCGAAAAAGTTGATTTGGCAACAGGAAAGACTATTGAAGTTGTATCTATGAATGAAAAATGCGACTGTGGCGGCGTTATTTTGGATGATGACACTAAAGAATTGAAAGCAGTATCCTATAACTATGCGAAAAGAGAAAGAGTCTTTTTTGATAAAGAATTCGAAACAGACTTCGAAGTTTTAAAAACTCTTGGACCAGAGAATACTGAAGTAGGTATTGCTAGCACAACCGAAGATGAAAAAACTTGGATTGCAGCCTATTCAAGAAGTGATGGTCCTACAGAATACGCTATTTATGATCAAGTTAACAAGAAAACAACTCCACTTTTCGTATCAAGGCCTGAACTGCTTGATTACAAATTTGCAACAATGGAAGACGTAGTGATCAAAGCCAGAGATGGATTGCAGTTGGTTGGATATCTTACACGTGCAGATACTGAGAAGAAGACACCCTTGATTCTTCTTGTTCATGGGGGTCCCTGGGCTCGTGATTTCTGGGGCTTCAACGCACAAGCTCAATGGTTTGCCAATCGTGGATATGCCACTCTTCAGGTTAACTTCCGTGGATCAACTGGATATGGAAAAAGTTTTCTTCACAAGGGTGATGGTGAATGGGGTGCGTCCATGCAAGATGATTTGACTGATTCAGTCCAATGGGCTATTGACCAAGGTATTGCAGATCCTGATAATGTTTGCATTTTCGGAGGATCCTATGGGGGATATGCATGCTTAGCAGGTCTGACTTTTACTCCAGATCTTTACAAGTGTGGTGTAGACATCGTTGGACCATCCAACATCAAAACTTTGTTGGATTCAATCCCATCTTACTGGGGACCACTGCGAAATGACATGCTTAAAAAGATTGGAGATGTTGATGGTGATGAAGAATTTAACAAAAGGATTTCCCCTCTTTTTCACGTTGATAAAATTAAATCACCACTATTAATTGGACAGGGAGCGAACGACCCTCGTGTCAAACAAGCAGAAGCTGACCAAATTGCCTTTTCCATGGATAAAAAAGGAATCCCAGTAGAGTATATTCTCTATCCTGATGAGGGACACGGCTTTGCCCGTCCTGACAATAGAATTGACTTCAATGGACGTACAGAGATCTTCTTAAAAGAACATTTAGGTGGAAGGGCTGCACCATTTGTGAAACCAGATGGAGCCACGGCCGAGTTTCCTTTGCAACAAGCAACTGTAGAAAAATGATTATTTTAACGATTAAAATATAAAATGTCGTTTACAAAGATTTCAGTCTGTAATCTGTATCAAAATAACATGATTACAGAATCGAAAACGTATTATTTGTATTTATTAAGAGTATCCCCTAATTGGTGCAGAAATTATTTGGTGTTCAGGACAAATCCATGGGAATTACATTTCTAGTAGGTTCTTATTCATCATCATTGTGGGAAACGAATCGAATCCAATGCCTATTATGCTATTTGTTTTGTTTTCAGTTCGACTCTATTCATTTTCTCAGCAAATCTTAGACTGCATATACTTTCGTGAAAGTGTACAGATAACGGACTGCAGCATACAATTGCTAATGTTTTTGATTCGCCTCCAAGGCTATCCTGAAGCAAATATGTAAGCTTTGAGTCTCGGAATGGCTGTTGGTAGAATAAATAGTAAGAGAAAGGGACATTAGCTTCACTTTCAGTACTAAAAGAAAGATTAAAACAATAGAAAACTTACAATGTGAGACTTCTTTGATTGAAGTGCACATATAACATTTGACAGCGCACTAAGTGAGCTGTTTATATATTGTGCCTCTTTCAAAAGACTTCCCTGTGTATTTGTATTGATATCAATGATTTTTTATGAGCAATTTCACTCATTCAAATTAAAATTGAAGGGAGATTTATTAACTTACAGTACTGCTTCCACTCTTCGCTAATCTTTCGCTACCAGCTAAATCACAAATATGAAGCTTGCTAGACCGATTCATTAAGGGATTATTTTCATTTTCTATGATGAAATGAATAGTGAAAAGCAGGTGACTTCTTGAACTTTCTGAATTCGATTTTGTTGCTTTCACACATCTTCGCTTTTGCGCAAAATTCAAATATGCTGATACATCTTCTTCATTCTCAGCTGTAGCAACGATATTATCTAACGCTTCGTTGGAAGATATTTTGAGATTGATTTCAACACCATTATGTGATTTTCCTGATGATGGATCAAGAAGATCGCGCACTTTGTCATTGTAGATCTCTAGCATTTCGATATGGATTGATGCCTTTGCGGCCCCTCTAGTTGATACTTCTAAGGAGTCTTTAGCTTCAAACATTTTCCTCACGGCTCTGTAGATTACTCCTTGATTGTTGGCAGAAGTAGAATCTCCCAACATGGTAAAGGTTTTTCCAGACCCGGTCTAAAGCAAATACTGTCAGCATCATCAATAATGAAAGCGAAAGAAAGATTGCATTAGTCCCTTACCTGTCCATAAGCAAAAAGACAAACATTATATCCATCGATAGCACTCTGTATCATTGGTTCACATCCAATCCACATATCTGACTGGCCATGTGTAGGCGAGAATATTCCATCGAAGCCAAAGGTCCACTTCTTACGACGAGATGATAGGCCTCCTCTATCTTTATAAGGCTCGGTAACTTCTACTAAACTTTTACTCAAATCTTCAGATGATAATGCAGGTGAGGAAGAGTACGTTAATTTTCGATCGCAGACACCAGGAAAGTTGAACATCGCTTCCTCTGGGGATTCAAGACTCTTATGCTTATTTTTTTTATAGGGACTTTTCCTTGCAGGAGAATTTAAGAGGGATTTTTTCATTGCTTCCACCTCTCCATCAAGTTCGGGCCGAACTCGTACAAAAACTTTCATATTACCGCTTAACCTTTGAATGAAATGAGTATTAGAATGAATCATGAAAGTGATTTCATAACAAAAAAGAGTGAAAACTTACCTCATAACTTTATTATGGAGATCACGTCGAACCTCATCCATGACCCTCAATCTACGATTAAGCTCATCTTCTCTTTGATCGAATTTAACAATGTGATTCATAGCAGAGTCTCTCTCTTCGATAGCAGTACGCGCTTCTTTTTCTTTCCCTTTCAAAATACGCTGGAGCTTGAGGATGTATTGCTCTGCCGTCTCAAGGTCGTTTTGAAGAGATTGTAGGGTCTTTTGTTCTTGTCCTCTTGCACTTATCTCTTCTTTGAGTTTTTCGGATATGATACGAGAATTTTCCTTTTCTTCTTTATATCGTTTTGTTGCTTGAGTCAACGATAACGCTAAGTCTGTGAGTTGCTTTTCCATTGTCTCCTTTTCTGCCGTCATTGTATTCAGCTATGAGCGGGTATACAAACAAGAAAAAGTTGTGTCAGCTGCAATTTCCCTTTTTAGGTGAACTGATGCAATATCTTGAATGAAACACACCTTCTCATCCAACTGTTCGGCTTTTCCCATAAGTGTTAAAAGCTCATTTTTCATATCCTTGTGAGAACTGGTTTCTTGCAATAAATTCTCATTCTCTGAGCTGATCTTTGCAAGATTCATCTGAGCTTCTAACAACTTACTTTGTAACTAAATTTTCGTCATTGAGTTAATCGTTTTCTATCTAATAATCAAAAATACAAATAATAAAGGAAGGAATTTTCCTCACCTTTTCAAATTCTTTGTCTTTATGCTCAAGTTTCTTGCCAGTCTGGTGGCACTCTTCTTTCGTAGATTCCAACTGTGAACTCAGCCTTTTATTCTCAATTTCAGCCTCTTTTAGTTTGGTGATGCTATTTTCAACTAAGGTCTTCATCTTAAGATTGGTAAAATAAATTAGAACAAAATTTGAACATCGCAATAACTTTATATAGTACTGAAGTATTTTGTTGTTTTACCTTCAATAGTGCCGCATTATTACTCTCATCTTTCTTGCCATTCTTCCCTAAATCTTTTTCATATTTTTCTTTAAGATCTTCCTTTTCATTTTGAGAGTTTGCCAAATCTGATCGAATTTCTTCTATTTTATTTTTCATCTAGTTCGAAAATATGATAAGCAAAAGAAGTTCCTAGGAAATCGCAATAAAAAATCTTACCTTACTAATATCTTCAAAGTAACTCCTAGAACTAATTTGATTCTCCTCTTTTGTCCGCATCAATGTCTCCTCAAGGTTGATTTTATCAATGTTTGTCTGGGACAGGACTGCTTCTAATTTCTTAATTGCTTCATTCATCTACGAATTTGGAGAATTAATCATCACACATCATTTAAATTAAGAGTCAAGTAAAAATAAAACAAAGATTTAATAACCGACACAAAATCCATACCTCTTTGATTACGTCATCTTTTTTTTTAGAACATTGATCATCAATGCTGATGTTTTTTCGAATCTCGGTTTGATATTTTGTCTCCAAATCATTTTTCTCTCTTATCAGACTATTTAACTCAAGTTGCAGCTACAGAATTCAATCGTAAAGTCAATGAGATCAAGAAATACAACATCGAATGGGTTGAATTGATTTGTAGACACTAACCTTTTCATTCTTTGCCTCTGCTATGGCATTAACTGCTACTTTTTCTTTCTCTAGGACTTCTTGCCTTTGTATTTTGTTAATTTTTTGAATATCCTTAATTAAGGTCTCATTTGTTTTTTCCATCTATTCGATACGAGGATTTTTCCATGTCATTCGAAAAGAGATGTTAAAACTGGTTTCATTTGATTTAAACATTAAATAAGACATGAAAGTGAGGTTTGGGATGTTTACCTTGTTGAGTTTATCAAGGTATTTTTTCATTTCTTCCTGGTACTGCTCATGGGTGACACACTTTTTCTTCTTTACCAGACCTTCTCCATTGATAGACGCGTCATCATTAGCTTCACGGACTCTATGGAAATGAAGAAAAAATACAAGTGAAAAATCAAATATCTAAATGAAAATTAAGTTGACTATTCAAAATAGCTATGTCATACCTTTTTGAGCTTCTCTTTCTTTCAACTTTATTTTCCTCGCTGTTTCGTACTAGAGATGGGGAAAAATCAATACAGAAAGAAGATGGGTTGCTCTTTGAATCTTTTCTTTTTAAATTGGATGCGCTTTTCCTTTTACTTTTATTGGGAGGTGAGAATAGCAACAATTGACCACTGTTTCGAGCTTTACGAATCTTTTCTGATCTTTCTTTCTCCTTCTTCTTTTTGGTTTTTCTTTCGTTTTCTAAATTTTTCTTATGATCTGGAGGACTAAAGTTCAAACATATACTTACATCATCAAAAACTGCAGCATCATTGCTAGTATCTTCTTCTCCTTCATCTGAAATATTTTCCAACGTCACCCTTTCTAGTACTGACTCTCTCTTTTTCGTCTTGGTTGCAGATCGGGTCAATCGAGGAGAGCTCGCTCTACCTTCTTTCAAAACTTCCCAATAGGGTGTCACACGAGGAGATGCAGCAATGGTTGTTGATTGAGTGTTTTCTTTGTTGCTTTCAGGACTATGAAAAGATGATTTAATTCCATCCTTCTTTCCTTCTTCATTTAATTTACTTGTACTCTTTGGCATTTTGTTCGGGCTAGCTAACATGTCATCTGGCATGTTACCAATTGATGATGATGCTAACGGTCCTTTGGATTGATTTTTACCAGAGGTTAAACTCGAACGCCTTGATGTTGAACTTCGAGTACCTCTGGAGCTTCTGGGACTACTTCGAGCCATGTTTAATGTGTAAGATGATATCAAATATCTTTAATGAATCGATTTCTTTACTTTTTTATGCGTTGTTCTCTTCCAGAGAAATGGCGGTTGCATATATTTGAAATTTTGTGACCGCTTTATTTTCAACGAGAAGTCATCTCACTGTAACGGTAACTAAAACTTTTCTTTTTTTATATAGGTACGTTTGTTTGTTTGTTTGTTTGTTTCTGCGGTATATTTTGTTAACGGGGGTCCACCAAGCCAATTACACGATGGTAGCACAAGAGTTTCCCCCAGTAAGACGCGGCGCCAGGGTCCCCCGAAGAGGCTAGGATGACTTTAAAACTCCCCTTACTCGGCCCCGAAGGGTTTTCGTGGAAAGCGCCATCAGCCCCGGGCTTTGTGATACTTTTTGCGTCTCCCCAAATGATTAAAAGCCGCCAGAATCACATATAAAAATGTGTACAAACAACA
>Ga0209092_10001290_pt1 | contig 24849 bp, 17 predicted proteins | sample FraStrMetagenome_FD_187446 | JGI IMG/M metagenome (GOLD analysis project Ga0209092, IMG submission 187446) | Marine eukaryotic phytoplankton communities from Arctic Ocean - Fram Strait ARC3M Metagenome (SPAdes) (version 2) | ecosystem: Environmental > Aquatic > Marine > Oceanic | place: Fram... | reverse complement strand
CATAGTAACACTTATGATTTCCGACAATGAATCTTATTCTTTGGATCAAAATGATTCACCTAGGGCCATGATTCGAAAAAATCAAGTTGATGCTTCCATCGCTGCCATGAGGAGTTTTGATCTTCGTCCACGTTGCTTTCAAGAAGCCGGTAGCACATGTCGATTTGACGAAGTTGGGAAATATTTAGAAGATTCTGCCAAATTTGCTATCATACACAAATTCAATGAAGCTGTACCTGCATCGCGAAGAATTCCTAAAGAACAAGGAGATAATGCAACCTATATCTTCAATCGAAGGGCCGAAGGGCCTAAAGATGGACATCTCACTCCGTTGGTAGAATATAATCCTACTTTGTTGGCCCTTACCTCTGATTTTGATCCGAAACTACTGAATTATCTCACCGGAAGATACCACGATGAAATTTCAGACGAAGAAGCGGATCGAGTCAAATATCTTTCAATAGCACGGGGAGCCAATTTTCATGCTTGTGGTAGCAAAGTGATGGAAAGGCTTGATAATCCAACAAATGAAAATTCTTATTTATCGCTATCACTACTGGACGAGAATCTTCAAGCTATTCCAGGAGCAACAGCTTATGTGAGGCTCACACAAGCGATTGTTGAGTATAAATGTTTTCTGAAGGAACATTTTAAAGACACCTTCCAGGATTATCAGATCATCGCCATGCCCACTACTAAAGGAAATGGCAGAAAAGACCAACTGTTTGTTGTTGCATCTGATTCAAAATCTTATATTTTCCCAATTGATATTCGAAGGGTTCCGGCTCCCACTAACAGTGCCATTGGTTGGGATACAAAATTGAAGGGTGAACCCATACCAATGATTCCTACGATAGGTGAGGAGGATGAAGAAATCCAATCACAGAATTTATTTTATGGAAGAGGTTTGCAAATTCGTTTATCAGAGAAAATAGTTACCGAAAAATGGAACTGTGCTGGAGCATTCCATTCTCTCGTCCTCGATTATCAAAAGAATTATCATTTTTTTACTAATGGTAGTATGGACAAAAATGGCCTCATTAATACATATATGGAGGTCCGTCCACATGGCATGCGAACATTCCGAAAGGTCCACTTTTATTCTGAACAATTTCACGAAAAAAGTGATTGGGATATATTGCCAAATAGTGCTTTGAATAAACGGTACCATCGGAATGATACTGGCGTAATTTGGTCAAAGGTTACTCCAGAACATCAATGGGAATATTCAAATGCCAAGACAACTTACTGGAACAAACTGAATAAGCCTCGAGGTACCGCGTGTTGCATTGATTTACTATGGGGTGAAAATAATGATGAGATTGTGAAAGTTGGAATTTCACATCTTGTTTCTAAGGAACGGGGCTATGTTTCCAGATTTTATGCCTTTGAGCAAAAAGCACCATCATTTAAAGTAGTTGCAACTAGTGGACTGTTTTGCTTGGGTGGTAAGAAAGAGACTGACATAAATTCAGATTCTCAGATCTTTTCTGCTCCAGATAAAGTAAATCTCCAAATGAATGTTACATCCTATGACTGTCCTCAAATCACATTTGCTTCTGGGTTGGCTGATTATCAAGGAGACTCAAATTATGCAGTTTTATCGTATGGAGTGAACGATTGCTATTCAAGGTCAATTGTTATATCTAAGGAACGGATTAGAGAATTCCTGGATTTGAAATTGGCAAGATTGAAACATTCAAGTCAAAGCCGAGGAAAATTAAAACAAATAGCACTGAAATAGATCAGTATTGACTAATCCTTCTTTCATAAACAATTTTGCTAGCTTCAATATGATCTATTCATTAGCTACCATCTAATCCCAGTACGCAACGAATAGAAACGAAGCCTTTCTTTTTAATGTTAGGATCGAAACCAACTGTCCGTATAGTACCCATCGTTGGGAAATCATGTATGAATTATTGAAGTAGAATAATTTATTTGTGATATATACTAAGTCTCTATTTTTTTCATATTGCTTTCTATTTTTGTTTATAATTTTGTAGTGATTTCGATTACCTGCATCATCTGTTTTGTAAATGCTATTATTCATCACCATCAACTGCCTCAGTTCCAGATAAGACGTCACTTAACTCAGGGAATATTTCAAGCCAAACTGTATCCATTATCATGTATCCTAAACTCTTCAGCACAACTTTATTCTGTAGCATCTCATGGAGCACACTAAGACCGTCATCAGAGATTTCCTGTCCAAGTATGGTTTTTACTTTTTCTGGAAATGCTTCAAACAATACTTCTTTTGATCGAATCTCAAGAGAGTCTTTTTCTTTCTGTGTCATCGGAGGCCCGGCTGTGTACCAAACCCCGTTCGGCCATAATGAGTCATAAAGTGACTTGACCATTGATCCTATATATTTACCATTCACATATTTCAAATGCATTTGGAGAAGGACTTTATGGAACTCTTGTGAACTTGTTACAACAAGTGACATTGTTCGGAGTGCTGAGACCACTCGAGAACGAAAAAAAGTGGCATTATCAAGATCAAATAAATGTCTTATGAACTCGAAAATAATTTCTCTTGTATCACTTAGTTTGACAGCCTCACACATTCTTTTCAGCTTTGCATAATGAGCCATTTTCTTCAGGTCCATTCTGCCCTTATTATTTTTTGCGCTAGAAATAGAGCCTTTATCATTAGAATCACTTTTTACTGCATCAATAGGAACTTTGATCACCTTCTGTTCTTCTTGTTTCAAACTAGCACTGGCCACTTTGATAGATGTTTTCTTTTTCATATCTCGTTTCTTACGAGCATCATTCAAAACTAGATGAGAAGCCCCTATTTCTGGATAAAGATCCTCATTCACTTTCATTCGTCTAAATTCGCTACGGCCCTGTGAGTCAATGAATTCTTTTGGATGGTTGGATTCCAAAGGTGTGTCAGCACCCAAAAATTGAAGGACTTCAGACGACCTACGTAGAAGATTATGTGATGCAAGAAGATGTTTCAAATAATCATCGAGAATTTCTGTTCTCTTGTCCAAAGATTTTCTGGATACTCCTAATGCACCAAGCTTTGCAGCATGTGCAAGGGAAAGGAGTAGCCCTTTTCGTTGGTTATTATTATCACTTGAAGAACTAGCAATTGTAAGAACGGCGGCAGTTGCTGCTGCAAATCTTTGTGTGGTACCACCAGTAGCAGCTGATGTGGACATCTGTGTTTTCAGATGTTTGTGCAAAGTCATGAACTCTCTGAAAGTACGCATGATGACCCACTCCTCTTTATAAACTCGTCTTTGATCATCTTTTTCTTTTCTCTCCACGTTTTCATTATCATGATTATCAATTATATTATCATTATGTTTGTCTCCCCCAAAAATGCCTACTTCAGTCAATGCAATGCATCGTATTCTGTAGGAAAAAGTTACAGAGCCATCATCGTCAGATATTGATTTGACCCATCCCTCAATCTTCGCATTTAAACCCCTCAAGAAAGTTGGATACCTAGGGTTTAAGATTCTGCTTCTTATCAACTTTTCTCTTTCAATATGGCTAGAACCAAATTTGAGGTTTCTGATCAAGATTGATTCTTTATTACGGCCTTTACTATTCGCAAAATCGAGCAATGACAGAGTAGGTTGAAGCAATCCTTCAGTTCTAGCTCTTGTAGCCTTACGAGCAGATCCATTTTTTACCCCCCAAATCAGACATTGAAGTTGGGCCTCCTGTCTAGCCGAAGTAACAAGAAGTAATGCACGAATAAAAGACGGACGAAACATTTTCACCAAGTCTTTTTTCTCTTTGCCTGAATTTTTTACTCTTATTTTTACAGAGAGGAGCCCATTTTTATTTCTGATTATAGGCATTTCATTTAAATGTTTTTCGGAATCATCTCTTCCAGAAATCTCCGAGTCGAGCGAAGGAGTAGCAGCGGAAGCAAAAGAGACATCGTCGGAATTGTTAACATCGGTTTTTGGGTCACTTTCACCACTTATAATGATCGCCGCAGTCATTGATGCATCACTAAGTTCCAAAGCACTTGCATCTGCACGATGGGTACCTTTGATATTTCCGTCTTGTACGAAAAATCTCTTGCCTAAAATTTCAGTAACAGGTTTTTCAAAAAAACCCATTTTGTACACATAGTCAATTGCCTTCCCGTTCCGCGGCATACCAGAAAAATCAGATAATTCCATTAAATTGCCCATCATCATCACTGTACTCATAGAAGTTGCTCGCTGGAGCACCTTCTGACAAGGGGTACTTTCTTTTCTTATTTTTTCAGGTAGCGCAGTTTGAGATGTATTAGGTGCAATAGAGATTTGTCTTGTCCCACCTTCAAATAATGAAGGCTTATTTTGAGGTGGAGAAACTGTTGCACTTCGATCATTGATGAAATATCGAAGATAACAATGCCGAATCTGTTTCCCTCCATTGAACCTTTTAGTGACCGGATGAGTGACTGGTTCTTCGTAATAAGCTGAATATATTCTGAAGTCATTTGTTTTATCTTTGTCATCCTTCCAGATGCGCAAAGGCTTAAGTGGTCGTGCCTGTACAAAGAAAATTAAAACGTGAGATTATAAAGCCAAGTTTTTAGACCTATAAAAAAAAACGATTTGTCTCTTACTTGTGCTCTTAGCAAAAACGAAGAGTCATCATCAGGTACCTCAAGCATTCTACGCGCGGAGACTGTTTCTATAAGAAAATTTGTTTGCCCCGAAATACCGACTTTTTCTTCAATCACTATTGACACAGTTGAACTGTAAATCACTCGCGAAAAGTAGTGTAAATCGCGATGAATTTCACGTGACGAATCGCAGCAAACAGATTCAATCATTTTGTATTTTCCAGTAGCTGTCATAGCAGACGAAATGGTTGCTTTCTTCCAAGTGTCCAATCTTTGTGCACGTTCTACTCTTAGTTTGTGAGTCCAATCGGCATTTCGATGGAAATCGAGGTAATCCTTTATTGCTGTTTTCCTCAGTAAACCTGTCATCTTCAAATTATCATTAGTCGCATTAGCTTCATTCTCAAGAGCCTGGATTGGATTATTTCCTGCTACCCATCTTGAAAGCCTCTTTGTATTAAAATTCATGTTTGCTTTCATATTAGAAGCAAGCATTGTTATTTGATGTTGTCCTGGCAAATGGCTTTGGGCTTGTTTCATTAGTGAAGGTTCATTAGCAGTCTCCTTATTTTTGGCAATTTGGGCTTTCACTATCGATTTAGGAATAGTAGTTGATGCCAAAAGTGCGCCTTTATCGAGATTGACATCCCTACTGTCAAATCGGACATTGTCGGCTTCTAAAACAGCCATAGTATCAACAAGAATATCCATACCGTCTAAAAGTTTCAGTTGATTGCAAAATGCTCTGGATTGATCATCATCTCTGAAAAAGGCATTGGAATTGTAAAAATAAGTTCTTAATTTCTTTGAAGATGTAAACACACGGATTGCATTGTAGATATCGCCCGTTTGAAACCATGCAACAATCATTGTTCGGAGAGTTGATGATTCGTGTTTAAATAAATCTCGTGAAACTGTCGATTGGTTTGCTACTTCGTTTTTTTCTTCAATATGTACAGCTTCTTTTTCTATTAAAGATTTTTCGAATGCATCAATATTCATTGTCATGTCCATGAGAAAATCAATTAGAGATGTTCCAAATAAGCTTTCTGCAGTTATTCGATTTCCAGTTTCTTCTATATTTTCATTATTTTGTTGAGATACAACCTTTCTCCCATGTTGCAATGCTGCCTCGATTACAACCACAAGATGACATACAGACCCCTTGCAGCTTTCGTGTTCCCAATTGATATCACCTGTTTCGTCTTTTAAATTTTGACCGTAATTCTGAACATCGATAACTGCTAGTGTTAATAATGGCAGAACTTGATCAGTTTCAGAACGATTTGTTTCAATATTCTCAAAATGTATGTCATCGTCATCATTTTCAAATTCACCGTTCTCGATATTCTCATCATTATCAAATTCGTCATTCATATCATGAATTCGACTTTCGATTTCATCATTAATGCTTTCGTCATCATAAGAATTTTCATCATTGACATCTGGATTCAAGTCATTTGCTTTAGTATCTTCACTTTTCAATAAATCATTGGTTTTCTTTGAATTCTTTATATCATTTTTACCATGATTTGATTTGAAATCTTCTTCGTTTGTGACATTTTTGTTCTGATTAGTTTCATCAGAGTGTGAATCTCCAACAAATGAATCAAAACCAACTTCATCATACGTTTCTCTACGAACATATTCATGGCTAGTGTTCTTTTCTGAATCACTACTTTTTATATAGGACTCAAGACCTTGTACCAAATATCCATTAATAACTTCAGGTACAAAGAAACCCATTATTGGGCTGAGGAGACTACCAGCTACAACTTCAACTGCAAAACTCTTTATCATGGGACTGGATAAATCTGACGCTGGGACTATCTTCCTGCAAATTTTATTAGATATGACTCTGTTGTAATCTAGCTCGCATTCTGCAAGTAAAGGTGTATTATACAAGCGATCATGTAAAACAGAATCTTCTATAGACTCGTGACAATGTTGCTGGGATGTTTTTGATGTATGTGATGGTGCTTTAATACCTTTTGGGTCTGCAAAAAGAAGAGATGGAACATCCAAACCAAATGTGATGGCTTTGTGAAGTTTGTTCGAAATAAGTAACTCTTTTGTGATAGCTATTTCCGAAATTTCTTTGTCAGATTTGATAGAATTGCTAGAATCGTAGTTAGTTTGATTTTGCTTCGATGCTCGAAATGCAGTTTGTCTCAGCAAAGCAACTTTCCTAGCTCTCCGATAATGCTTAAGGGTTTTTGTCATTGCTTTCACTACTTTAATAAGAATTAAGTCCACAACATTGACATTATCCGTGGCAGTTGTGCATAATTGGCCGATCAAATGAGAAAGTGCGGAAGTTAGCATTTGAAGAAACGGGGCTGCCTTATAAGATGAGGTGGAAAGAGTCAGAATTCGATCAGGCTTTGCTATGCGTTGAGGTATGTTTGAATCATCACCATCCTCCGTAGATGTTTCATTTTCTTTTTCAGTTCCAGGTGTTTTATCCTCATCGATCGTTTCATCTACTTTTTGTTTCTCGTTTGCAGGGTTTCTATAAACAATAGCTCCATCGACTGAACCAAACCATGACACAACATAATCTCTTACTAGATAATCTATAAGCTTACCAAATTCTTGGCTTACCTCATGAGGAAGATTTGGCCACATTTGCTTCATTGTCGTTGCAGCACGGACGCCAACAATGTTATAATCCATTTCGAGTGGCAAGGAATTGATGGGTCGTATTTGGCCGCGGAGTAGGAGTGATTTTGATGGCTGGGGGTAACCTGATCGTGCCATTAGAGCATAATAGGAAGCATCACCATTTTCAGAGGTGGGAGATAAGTAATTTGATTTGGGATAGGACTTCTTGTACTTTTCATTGGAAAAATCTTGTTTATTTGCTTGTGTTTGTCTCTTTGCACGATCATATGAATGTTTATCAAGAATTTCGTAAATATGAGCACCAAAGCCAATGCCTAGCCCGATAGCTATTGTGGTCCCAATAATAGAGAGAAAGAAATTCAGAATCATCTTCATAATAAAGAATATAATTTTGAATGGCATGAACTTGTCAACTAACGCGGTAAGGGAAGTGCCAATAAAAAAAATAGCAGAGACTGGTACGTTGTTGATTTCATGTTGAGATAATGACAACAAGAACTGTTGTGATTGCTTTAGATAGGGTTTTGCTTGTTCAATATAAATTGCGATGGGATCATCATGTTGCAATGGAGATTTTTCATCACCGACATTATCAGCTGTTATTTCCATAGCATCTTGATTTGTTTCCTCCTCGGGACTGCTGCTGTCATTGCTCATTTCATTTGCATTATCATTTTGTTCATTTTGATGAGACTCCATTATTTTTCTATAAAATAGGAATCTCTCCCTTTTTATTTGATTTTCTGTTTATTTATTGCCTTGGAGCTTTTGACTCAAGCAATGAAGATCATGTCAAGAAAGCTGTTATTCCAAAACAAAAATAAAAGCATGTCAGAACACTGAAGGAAAGCGAAAAACTCGCGTACTATACAGCAGCAGTATCACATAGTAGTACGGTAGAGTGGTAGACAAATCACATAAATAGGTCACGGAGCTTATTTTTTTTAGAACCGATGCGGTCATTGTTTCTGCGACTTTCAGTGCTCATGCTTTCATCGTGGCTCTCTATCCATGACTCTAGGCTACCACGAGATGACGTATTAAGTTGATTAGGTATTAATTATTTAATTTCGAATATATTATTTTTGGACAAAGGTCTTTCCAAAATTGCGATGCATTGTATTCATTACAGAAGTTCCGATTGTCAATAGTAATTGAGAAAAGACTTTCTTTGCTGTTTCTTCCTGAATAAAAAATACCTAAATACCTAATAGAACTCCATTCAATCTGTTAAAAACTCAGAGAAATATGTTACTTTCTATAGTGTTCATAGACTCTTTAGGAAAAGAAAATATTGCTTCATGGAAGAAAAGGATCAACTGGATTGTCTTTTTTTATATCTTACGATGAAGCATTTCACTAGTAATAAAAATATAGGTCAGTAACAATAGAATCATGAATCCAGATCGAAATAACTGAAAAAGAGAAACGTGAAAAAACAAACATGTAGATATTCAATAATATGTCAAAAGTCTTCAACTTTTTATTATTTCTTTACCAGGTATGGTGACCAACACAAAGTGCAGTAAGAAGAATTCCGAAAACAAAGAATGGCTGTGATGCAGCTTGAAACTTAACATCATTCTCTACTGGATCCGGTAGGAGAAGTGTAGCTTGGAAGTAAACTTGTGGAAGGACAAGTCCTAGAAGAACAGCAGCATATGTTGTTTCACCAATAGAATAAAGGTAGGCAGCAACTCCAAGCTGTGTCGCAGAAATTGATCCTGCGCAAATGTATTTAGCTGTGTCAATTCCGAAAGCTACTGGAAGAGATTCAAGACCCATTGCTCTATCACCCTCTACACTTTTGAAATCATTTACAATGGCAATACCAAGACCAGCAATGGAGTAGAGAACAGGACTGTCATATTTATTTTTATATGAAACAACAAGATAAGTACAATTGTTTTGCCATTTACATGAATTTTACAACCAATGAAAAAAAAACAATCAGTACTCACAGGATGAAGTAAATAGGTCTGTCCAATTCACCGAAAATAGCTTGCCCACACCACCATGGAAGAGAAATGTATGAGCATCCTAGAGCGTAGTTTCCAGCCCATCCGTTTTGCTTTAATTTAAGTGGAGGTGCAGAGTAGATGTATGAAATGAAAGAACCAAAAATAGATAGAAGAAGCACGGTAGGGACATCATGACCAGCCCAAGCATCAAGTCCATACGCAATTCCAAGTCCTCCAAGAAGAAGAGCCCAGATTTGGAAGATAACCTCACCCTCAGAAATTGCTCCAGATGGGATTGGTCTGTAGGGTTCGTTGATGGCTGCAAAAGTGTGGATTATATATATCAGTGAAACAAAATTTACAAAGACAACAACAGAAAAAAAGACTAAATCCTAATACAGATTGCTGGAGGATAAAATAGAATCCTTACCATCAATCTCACGATCATACCAGTCATTGATAGTTTGAGTATATCCGGTAAGGAATGGACCCGCAAGAATCATTCCAACAAATCCTTTGCAAGCATCAGTGAAACCAAGAGCGATATCGCGGTCGTTAGGATCAAAAGGATTCCACATCCAATGATAGTTTCCGGAAGCGGCGGCTCCGCACATAACACCCCATACGAGAGGGACCCACGTTACGGGCTTGGTAAGTTGCAAACGGATTTTCCAAATATCAGTTTCGGCAGAAGCACCCTTCACACCCAAAAGCTGGCGTACTCCAGCACTTCCATCACTGGCTTCTTCATTGGGACCTTTGGAAGCGGAAAGGGTTGATTTTTTGGTGGTAGACGAAGTTTCTTCAAAGGGGAAAAATCCATTTTGCTCCTGTTTTTTGGGAATCATATTTAGGGCATTCAGACGATCAGTAGCAGTCAACGAACGAGTTCCAAAAGAGTTCAATCCCTTCGACGGAGCAAAGCATGATGCTGATCCAATGGTGGTAGCGATTGCGAGTGCCGTGGTTGCTTTCATAGTTATCTGTTTCGTGAGTTTTACAAATTGATGTTATACCTATACAATTTTTATTTTATTTTGTGGAAAGATGTTCATGTGAGGGAACAACAGCAGATCGCAGATAACTTGAAGTTTCGACGAAGTATGCTTGTAAGTAAGTACATATGTGTTATGGTATAGCACATTATATTTAAATAAAACCTCCTAAGCAAACAAAAATGTAATGAGTTACACGTGAAGAATTATTTTTCATTTTTTCCACAAACATGTGTTGACCGGCTGCCTAGGGTGAAACACTTAGAAAAGATTGTAAGTCAATCTTTGCTACCAATAGATCTTCGCCACTGACGCACTTAACCACTAACATTGAAAACCGTAACCAACAAACTAAATTATTGTGGCTACTACTCAGCTTTTCCAAATCAACCCTATTGACAGATTTGATAACAAACTTTTTCATTTCAAGAATTTCCGTGACAATTGCGTTGCATGGAACCATTCATCTCTAAATTTTGCATTGGAAAAAATCTTTCACATTAAGTTTCAAAAAGGAATCAGAATGAAAGGATTCAGTTCATTAGTTGTGTTCATTGTCACCATGATAGCACCTTCTACGGAAGGATTTTCGTCTCCATTTCTTCGTAATTCTCGATTGACCAAAGTCGAAGCACTCCAAATGGCTCTTGATGCACAAATGGAAGGTCGATTAGATGGCATCCGTCGATCCTACTTAACTTTGACGGAGCGTCTCGGTGATCCAGATGTTTTGGGGGATGCTAAATTGCTGAGAAAAATCATGTCGGATAGAGCCCAAAGTGAGGATGTTGTAAATGCTTACGACGAGGTAAGATGACTTCTCTCTGTATACATTTTGTGTGTCTATTATAACTTGAAATCTTTTTACGTCCAGTGCAAATGCATTTATTTAATACTGTTATGACTATACTATGCTGAATATACCTAATCATTCAATCAATTGTATCCTAGTATTGTGGGTTAAAGGAGGAACTTGAGGGTGCTAAGGAATTATTCCAGGATGCTGGTGATGACCCTGAATTACGTGAGATGGCCAGAGAAGAAATGAAATCAATCGAGCCACAAATGGATGAGTTGGAGGACAATATCAAAATTTTACTTTTGCCGAAAGATCCTAATGACGATCGTAATGTAATGATTGAACTACGAGCTGGTACTGGTGGATCAGAAGCTAATTTATTTGTTGGTAAGAACTCAGTTTCTCAGTCAATCAACAGATTCTTATCATACTTCATTTTTTTGTTCATGAATTTTTTTTTTTGATGTATTCATATATTATTCCTATCAATAGGTGAACTCTATGACGTGTACCGCAAATACATATCATCAAATGGATGGAGAGCAACTACAATCGACTCCTCTGCAGGTGATGATGGTGGATATAAATCTATCACCCTTGATGTGACAGGAGATTCTGTATACTCTCGCATGAAATGGGAAGCTGGTAAGTTTTGTTACAAGAACGATTTCCAATAATTACGAAACGAAATGTAATTTATAATTCAATTTTTTTCTTACTTTCTTTGTTTGACAAAGGTGTGCACCGAGTGCAAAGAGTCCCAGCGACTGAATCTCAAGGACGTGTGCACACATCTACTGCAACCGTGGCTGTAATGCCTGAAGTTGATGAACTCGATGTCAAAATTGACCCAAAAGATATCACACTCACCACAATGCGTTCCGGTGGAGCTGGAGGACAAAATGTAAACAAAGTTGAAACTGCTGTTGATTTACTTCATAATCCCACCGGAATTCGTATCAAATGTACACAGGAACGTAGTCAATTGAAAAATAAGGATTTAGCAATGAAGATGTTGGCAACCAAATTATACGATATAGAGTTGGAAAAGCAGCAAATGGAGGAACGTGCTATTAGGGGAGCTCAGGTTGGTACTGGAGGAAGAAGTGAAAAGATTCGAACATACAATTGGAAAGACAGCAGATGCTCTGATCACCGTATTGGACAAAATTTCTCACTAAGTCAGTTCTTGAATGCAGATATAGGCCCTATGATTGATGCTATGATTGCAGCGGATCAAGAAGAGAAATTGAAGATGTTGAGCGAAGAGCAAAACTAATATTCATACAACTTGAGTTTTGGAAGCTATTCAAAAAAAGCGCAAAGAAAGACATGAAAGCGTTGTCGAAACATAAATCATCTATAACTCTTAAGCTATACTTTTTCATTTGAAATATATGAATTTAAATTGTCATTTATGAAATTACTCCATTTACACGCTTTCGAGTCTATCCTCCCAAACTTCCAATGTGTCATTGAGGCTACTATTATACATGGACAAGCATAATGACCGTGGATGGTGTCCCTTGGACTGGAGCGACAAAATTGTTTTGAAATGAATATCTATTTTATCATATTTTTACAGGCAGTGAAAATCTGTCATTCATCATTACTTTGATGGACTTTAAAATATGAAATATAGATGGTCTACCAAACAAAACATAATGTCTATCAATGTTTACTCTTCTTTCTTGTCCCAAGCATATACATCACAACAAATCAATTTGGTGGGGGCTGCTGCGGTTGCGAAGAAAAATGATAATTTTGCTGCTGCTGCTGCTGCTGATGTTGTTGATTTAGTTGCTGTTGTTGTTGCTGCTGTTCGCGATTGGCTCTTGCATGTGCCACCTTTAAATACTGCGCATGAATTAAATCCAAGAAGCGATCATCTTGTATAAGGGAAAGGAGCGATAACTGCAAACTTTTTCTATCAAATACGATTGTTTTGTGATTTGGAATAGCTGGAGGAATCCTGGGTTGTTCTACGGGTGGAACTGGATTAGAATTTATCATAGCCTGTTGTAGTGATTGAGCCATGGGAATATGAGGAGAAGGACTTGTAGAGGACTGTGGTGTTATGGACAATGCTCCCATGAGAGCTGCTGCTGCATCTTGAGTATTCATGCTATTAGTGCTTGTGCCATTTTCTTTTTCAGGTTGTGGCTTTGGAATCTTCTTCGTCGCATTTACCTTTTGTGCATAAGATATGTTCGGATCAGCCTTCTTTTCTAACTCTGCAACGTGACTGATGCTACGTTTCACTTTCTGCAGTAGTTCACTCATCTTATTCCTTTCCTCATCATCATGAAACCATAATCCCCTAATCGGTGCCTCGGCATCGCGAAAAATAATATAGGGCTCTCTTAATTGAACTTGAAAACTAGCACGAATCGGAACTTCCAAATTGTGTGTTGAATTTCGATTCAAGACAACGAGTTTAAACCGTGGCGCTTCACTGCGTTTCGTAACAAAAAGTGATCCCTCCATATTGCATTTGTCCCATTGGTTCTCAGCAGTGCGAAATTCATAGAGGACTACATGTGTGGCGACTCCGATAGTATCGATGATCTGCTTATCAATCCGTTGGAGGACGCGAAGATTGGCCCGTTTGCGTGTTTCTTCAACGTCGACCGCCGATAGGTTCATTTTAGTGCTAATTTGTGATTGTGTGTTATGACAAATTTTACGTACCTTCGATTTTTTTTCACCTACGGTAGTATGTACTGAATAGTAGTAAAGATACTCCATTCACTTTATGTGTACAAGAAGCGTACGGTTGACGTAAATATTTAAAAATTGATACAGGATCTTCTTTTGCCAAATAAGAAAATCATACAAAAGGTGTCAATTGCCTGCTGCTATGTACGTAGTACTTTTGTTGAATTCAGCAACTTCATTTGTTCTGATCAATTCAACTTTTAAGTACGGCACCATACCGATCGTCAAATCTATTCCACAAGTGTTCTGGAAGTTCATAAACACATCCATCATGAATCTGACTGTAGTGCTATTTCTCATTTCGCTTGCACTACCAAACATATATACTTTTACACCAACATCCATTAGAATCAAACAACCCACACTTTTTACCAAATCCACCAGATGCAATCATCCTTACACGCCAAAGTATAGCGATCACAAATCCACTCCTCTTTTTATGGGATATAAATTTGGTGATATATCTAGATCCATTGGTAAAAAGCTTACAAATGCTATTAATGAAAAAACTGGTAGAGACAAATATGAATTTGGTGATTTATCACGATGGTTAGATAAAAAAGCAAAGGAGAATGCTGCTAATATTACCGGTAAAGAAGAATATGAATTTGGTGATCTAAGCAAATGGGTAGATGCTAGAGTCAAGGATAAAGTCAATGAAATGAGTGGAAATTCAGAATATGAATTTGGTGATTTGACAAAGGAAATTTTAAGCAGGGTTTTTTCGGGAGACTATGAATTCAAGGATCTTTTAACACTTTGTAAAATTCTAATGACCTTTGGTGTTGGTTTGAGTCCTGTGGCAAGTTTTTTTCCTGTCAAATTTTTAATTGATTTCTTGAATTTTTCTATTTTAGAAGATGTTGGTGCCAAAGTAGTTGGTGGCTTGGCTCAAGAATTGGACCGTAGAGTAAAGAAAGCAATCACAGGAGACGAAAAATACCAATTAGGTGACTTGACAAAACGTGAAATACTTAAGTATACAAATAAAGATGCATATTCTTTTGGTGACATTACTAAAACTATTTTGGCAGACGTTGAAAATGGGTCCGTAAAGGAAGGATCGTCTGCCCCAAAAAGTTTTTTGAGTGATTCATCAATGCTGACCCAGGAAATGTTGAATGAGCTTGACCAATGGGATAAGGCACTTGCGATTGATGTCCCTAGTTCAGAGGAAATTAAAAAATGAATTCTTAGAGGAAATGTAGCTACATTTTATGATTCATTTGTTTTGTTCCTATTAAAAGCAATAAATAGTATTGCGATTCATCACAAGTATTGATCAAGGTTTTTGCTTATGTTGATGGTCACCACATGAATAATCTACAAAATTATTGCAAAGACAAACGTCATACTCAACAATGCTTGTTCTTACAGAGGTTTAAATTCTGGAAAAAATTATTGAGTCATGTGAAAAGAAAGAAAAATTTATCATATTTACGTGAATCTTTTGAGCACATCATAGCTGATATACATTGGTTTTAAGAAGCAGATTTTGACGTCCTTAGTTATACAATGAACTCGCCTCATTACAAAATATTAATTTCACAAGTTCTTCACCGTGTTTAAATCACGAAGTGTATTTGAGGGTTTATTATGCTCACCTAACGCACAAGGCTTCGCTTTCTCATTTTCAATGCTATCAATCGTTCCACTATGATAAACACATTTTGGTCATCATTAACAAACTGAACTGAAATTGTTTAGGTATACCTATTCAGTGAGTAATCGTATGCCATGTGCATTTGTGGGAACTCGGTTAGTGAATAATAAATGATAAATTTAAAGTTGAATGCTTCATAAACTACCTTAATGGAGAATTAAAAACACTGTCAAGTAAAAAAAGTTTTGGTAACATCTCATTTCTGAAAAGAAATTTTCTTTGACCCTTCTCATGTTCTACAGTGGTGAAGCAAAAATAAACGACACAATGAATTAAATCCGATGAATTAAATCGTACTAAAATATTTCCCAGCACTCTAAATCTTTCCTGCAATTCGATTTGTGGAATATGAAGTGGTACTTAATAACTAGAAACGAAGATTAGAAATTCATTGCGCTGTTTATACCAAATAAAAATCTCAAAAAGGACGAAATATAAGAAATTGGCCGCTTTACTATTAACAATGGCGAACCATAGAGCACATCTATCGATTGTCCCTTAAAAGTTAAGTATGAATGTGAATTCACAAACGTCAATTGAAGCCAAAGTGAGCAATCTGCATACTCTAATATTTGTTATAGTGATGGACTTTTCCTTAGTGTTGAAGAAGAGGTTCACCATAAATTTGAAACACAAAACACAAAGCAACAAAGACAAACATGATCAATTCTCAAAGAACAAGTGCACCATTGTAACAACACATAGAAGGATATATAGCCCTTGCAAAATCATGTAGTTTATGTATGTCCTCATCGCTTATTGGAGTCGCAAGTATGCTTGCCCAAGTCCTCTCCATGAAATGACCTTCTTCAATGTTGTTCCCTCTACTTAAAGAGTGTTCCAATTCTCCCCACGAGGATTGATCAATCCTTCTTATATTTGATACAGATGCTGCGAAGCTACCACCATAACAAACTTGAGTTAAAGACTTTTTTGATTCCAAGTTTTTCGCCTTCAAAAATTCGCCAAGATTTGGATATACTGATTTGAATGAGACTTTACCTGCTGCAATTTCACCACCAAAACGATGGTAGTTTGCCATACTGAAAGTATATAACCTTGTTGTTTCGTGATACGCTGAATAATGGCCATTTGAGATAAGACTGCATCCAAATCCTCGACTAGAAGCAGCCATTGTTAGCATGTCCTCAAAGGAATCTCTGTTCATATTATTTTGATGCCCTATATTATTATCCTTCAAAAAAACCACAACGGAGTTATCAGGATCTGAATAAGTCTCGAACATTTTCTTATCGAGGATATTTGTAATGTAATGCGCATAGGTATGATCATTCCCTCCAACATTTGGTACCACTTCAACGGTAGAATAAGGTGGACGATTGACAATGGGCTGATCACACTTGCTCACAATATGTAAGCTGGATACTCGGTACCCGCTTGTGTAGCCTGATATCCAGCTGAGATCACCGCGACAAAATGCAACAACTACATGAATGTGTTGCTTGTTTAGTTCTTTCCTCCAACTAAAATGTCTTCCCTTCCACATCCATTCTAATATATTTGATTCTTTCATTAATGTTAAACCAGGTTCCCCTATCTCCTCTCTATCTGCAAAATGATCGACTTGCCCACTTTGTTCATCATCTCCTGGCTCATTGGTCATCCTCCACCTATCAGAGCAAACTTGTTGCCGTGACAAAAGTCCTTGGCCAGCCTGTGTTATATCTTGAGTTCGTTCTGGTCTTGACCCAGCATCGTTCATTAACCAATACTGAGCGAACATTCTTCCTTTAGGAGGATAAAAGTTGGGATCGTGAGCTTCGCTTAATACCTCATTGTAAAACGGAGTATTCAGCATTGCAACATGAGAGCATTTTGCCATCCAGAAGTTTCCTGAAAAATGCTTCCAGTAAAAGGAATCCGTTCCTGTATACCAAGGCCCACAAGCTTGTTTTTCATCATTTTTCATACACTGAACACAGCTATCCCCAAGAAGATAATTTTCAAACTCCATTCTGAATTGATCATTACTTTTGGAATTCATGTAAAAGACTATTGCGTCAGTATTTTCAGGTTCTTGGCAAAATGCATGAAGTTCCACCAAGGTAGGGTATTCGAAATATTCTACGCCTTCCTCTCTTGATAGAAGCTTGGGTGGGTGCTCGTGGATAAGACCGGATTGACCGAGAAAATTCTTTGTTTCATCTGATAGGTGTGCTGTTGTGACATAATTGAGCCTGAGGTTATAATCACCAGTGTTTAGACCTTCATTAAATAAATAGGAACTTAGGATTTCCTGTCCTTGTTTAAATACAAATGAATCTCTGCTTTCTTGTTCATGTCCTGAGCTTTCACCGATGTGCCAAAATCCTACAAGGTCTAATGGTTTTTGTGCATCTGAAGCTGATCTAAGATATCTTCGAGTCTCATCATTGTTAGCTTGCACAAGAACATGCGTTGCTAATATCAAAGTAAGAAATAATGTTGCTAGGGTCATGAGACTAGCCATAGCGAAGAATTTGATATGATTTATCTTTGGAAGATGAAATAATGAGTTTGTTCGGCAAAGATATGAAGCTTATATGATTCCTGAAAGTAGGTCATAAATATGATCATTAAAAAATGATATATTTTGATTTTGCAAAAAGTAGTTGTGATGACTGGTCTTTTTTCGACATACAAGCAATTTTTTAATGTATAGGAGTTTGCATGTCTTCTATCGAGCTTGAACGTCTTTCGGTCTTTTTGGAGGTTTTACTTTAAGTCATCATGACTTTTCGAAGACGTTGACGTATGATTGAAGTTTTAATTTCTTTCTCTAAAGTGTGTGTGTGTGAGTGTGTGTGAGTGTGTGTATGTAAAAGTAAATTAAAGGTATGTCATGTTTTTAACGTGTTACCGTACTAATGGAAATCATTCTGAGAAGTATGCCAGTCTTCACACTTCCAACCCTCTATTTATACAAATAGTTCACCTTCATATGCATGACCGACGTCATCGTCAATGGAATCTATCGGGTGGTCATCCTACAGCTGGGGAAACAAAATGTGTTTTTTTGGTAGGAATGTACAGAATCTAGTAATGTATGGTTGTGAAGTTCCACGGTTTGAACCCCCCCCCCAACATTTTTTAGTGCCACAATAGGTAGAAATCATACGTGTGTTTTGTCCCCTTTTTTGTTTTGTCAACAACTTCACATGTATTTATTCTTATATGATGGTAGCAAATGATGATGAGCTAGTTAAGATATATATCCAGGTCATATTCATTTGCTATCACTTAAGAATTAATTTTTAGTATCAAAATGTTTCGCCAAAGTTGGAGAAAAAACATATGGAGTTCTATGTTGAGTACTCGTAGAACATATTTTTTCCGCTAAAAAATAAATCTACAGAACTTGCCGAACTTTACTTAGGAGTCGTGTATCAAAATGTGTTACAAAAGTTCGGCAGGTTCTCATATCATCTAAATAAATATTCAATTAGATGTACCATTTTCTGTAGAAACTTACCTACTACTGTAAGTAATTATAAAAATTATATCACAATGCGCCGAACTTTTGAATATCTTGTACTGTACTGAATTTTTTGTACCAACTTCCGTAACTAAAATAGAAAACTACTGCTTTCTGATATGTCCAAATCTTTATTTGAAACTTTTCTGTGTCCCCCTTCCTTTCATCATCTACATAGAGATCATCTACATAAAAAGAATCATGTCAAACGATGACACAGAACAAGTTGATGAGGCTTTTGAAGAGACTTACCACAGGGCGGATCTTCAAGATGTTATGATGGAGGTGGAACTTGGCGAGATGGTGGAGGAAGAGGAAAGAAGGAACAATGTCACAGATTCTGTTGAAAAACTTCGATACAGTGAAACAATTACGTCGTTGAGGAGAAGTTGTGTGTCAAGATCGTCTACTACTGCATACTCAAATGCATTGGTAAAAATGTTTTTGTGGATGCATCGTGTATCTCTTACAGAAGAGTACATAGGATATGATCCATTGTCTGAGTATTGGAAGAATCAACTGAAATTATTGCCGCCAGATGCACGTAAGAATTATCAGGTTGGAGTTGACAAAAGCTGTCAATGATCCCATAAATTTTGAGTCATTTGAACCAGGTAAGCATTTCTAATTTTATTTTATTCTTTTATTTTATCTAATACTAACCAAACATTGTTCAATAAGGATTTTTTCTTTTATATGTTATGTCATGCAAATCAAAGGATGGTACGAGGCTTTCAAAGCCAAGCTACTATGCAATGTGATCAGCGTTATTCCATCTTCATCGCATTTTTGGAAAAACACAAAGTAATAAGTTCCAAAAAGAACTTACCACGTTATTCAAAGTTTTTTACGAACTGTCACACAAGAAGTATAGAATGGAAGGGGTAAAATTTCTACAGGGAAGATTCCACTTCCTTTTGAGTTGTATGTGGAGATACGCAAATGGATGTTGGAAGACCCATCTCCTGCTGGAAGATTTGCTCACCTGTTTCTCGTGCTATCTTGGAATCTTGCATGCAGAAGCTCCAACATGCGTACAATTCATTACCATCACATGCGATGGATTCAGGATGCTTTACAAATATTTTTTGCTCACATGCAAAATGATCAAACAGGAAATCGACCACGAGACCCTAGACATGTGTACAGTAACCCCTACAATCCTTTTATTGATCCCATACTAACACTTATCTCTTATTTAATTGTTACCCCCCCATGTGATAATTCCACAGCTCTTTTTCCTGGAAGTGATCAGTACAATAGGTACTCTAAATATTTACACAAGCTCCTAAAGGAGAAAAAAGACTACATTGAAAAAAAATATGGCATTAAAATTAGTGATATTGGGGGTCATTCTGCACGAAAGGGGGCTTCCACGTACATGACAAGTGGTTGTGTCAATGGCCCAATGCAACAAGCAGTTATCATTAGTTGTGGGTGGCGTATGCAGGGGGTTACTGATACCTATTGCAGATATGAGCAAGCTGGTGACCAGTATTGTGGAAGGGTGGTATGTGGTCTACCCTTATTTTCTTACAGGTTTGCAGTCTTGCCACCATAATTTATTCTTGAAAACCTAGAGGCTATTGAAAAATTGGATGCACTTGTTAATACATTTTTCCCAAGTTACCAGTGGAGTTGAATGTTATTATTTGCCATGGATTTGCATCTCTGGCTTTGAGGGAAGCTTGGCTTCGCGAGGCATTGCCTGAGAATCGTTGTTTGTTTCAAACTTCAGTGTTCTGGAAGAAACATTTTTTAGACCTACAAAATTGCGTGAAGCTGGAGTTGGGAGTAGGAGACAATGATTTAGAAATAAATCAAGTAAGTACTGACACATGTTATTGCACTGGTTTTCCTAACCATGTTGTTTTGTTGCCTAGTCAGCGTTTGCTTGTCCTACAACAGAAACAGCTCATCAGTGATAATGCATCAATACCGTTATTGGTGCAGAATGCATTAAAAGAAGGAGGAGGTGGTGATGATTACAATAAAGTAGTTGAAGAATTAAAAATGATTCGTGCAAAACTTAATGAAATTTAATATTTAGAAAGTGAACAAGATGAGGGAAAAAATGAGGACAGGAATGAAGAGGATGGGGGGAGTAGGTATACTAGCACTATGCAAATTATTTTGCACTTGCATGAAGGTGAATACATCCGTATCCACTCTGATTTTATTTTTTCAAAAAAATGCAGTTTGAGGGACATATTTTTTTGCTTTCACTTGAAAGACTTGAGAAATGGGATTCTGCCCTTGAGGGTTCTAGATGCAACGAGTGTAAGGCATAGAAAGAGAGGCAAAAGCACACTGTCAGATATTCGGTATTTGATGCGACACTTAGAAAATGCAGCAAATGAGATTGGGAAGACTTGTAATAGGTTGTTGCCGCAGAGAGAGGCTACAGAGTTGCTTGAGGAGATAAAGGACAGCGTTTACCAGCATGATGAAAAGGAATCAGAAAGAGCAAAACAATATAAATGGACAACATGGGTTCGAAAAATTAGGAGATAAAGGAGAGCAAGGAGGCAAAGAAGAAGAGATGATACTAGTATAACAACAAATGGAAGTGGAGACGAAGAGGTTGGTGAAGAGGGCGAAGAGCTTATGAGTGTCTAGGGTATTGACGCTTTTCCCTACTGGGGGATTTCAGCCCCTAGACATTACATTTTTTTTAATACTTTAATTATCAGTTACATCATAACATTATCTTCATCCATACTACTAGTGAAAAACTAATTTGTTTGGTTATTTTTTTGAACAAATTACGTTATCTTGAAAGAAAAATAATAACTTGTGTTAAAAATGAAAGAAAAACTCGTTTTGGGGGGGCTGCATAAATTATCTTTAAATGAGTTTTTTTAATTAGAACAAATTGTTTCTCTTGCGATTCGTTTTTTCTGAATGGAGAAAAAATATATGAGGGCTACAATGATTTGATGTATGTTGAATTACAGTAAAACGTAGTATTAAAATTTACAAAAAGACAATACTAGTTCGGCAATCTGCTGGGATAAGTAAATTATTTAGTTGAATACATTTCAATGGAAAGCTAAAGCCACACTTTATTCGAGTCATTTGTTTGTCAAACTCCCTCTATATTCCCCGCTTTTACTCAGAGAATATAACACAATTTGCTTAGTTAATTTAAATGTATTTATTTAATTTCAAAGAACATAAACTATCAAACAAGAATGAGGATTCTGAAAAGCTCCACTTGCATTACGTTGAATCTACCAAACAAGTTTATTTGTAGTGCTTGTCTCAAGGTCAAAAGTTGCAAGAAGAAATCAAAGTGTAGAACTTATAGAAGTAAATCAAGACAATGTGAGAAGCCATGGGACGAAATGCATTTGAATAGTAGGTACAAAGGAAGAATAAGCAGATATCATCTTCTGTATAACACAATATATGAAACGCACAAGAATAAGGTACAATTACAACAACAACAAATAAAAGAAAGTCAACTTTTTGATTCAAAAATTATTTTAATGTATGATAATGATATTAAAATCACACAACAGTGTTTGCCAACTAACCCATCCTCACGGATTGAATCCGCTACACGCAAACAAGAAACAAAAGAATATAATAGTTGTGTGACTGTGGTGATAGATCTTGGTTGTTACGAAGGACAGATAGTTCACACTATCATAGATGAAAGAAAAGAAACAAAGTATCATCATCTATATGGCCTGCTGTCAAAAACGAAGAGAGCAAGGATAATGAAAGATGTGCCTTATGCACGGATATGGACAGTACTTTCCATTGGTTCCAGCCTTGTAGAAAGAAGCAATTTTCCTTTTCTTAGGAATTGGCTTGTCATGGTTGAAAGAAACCTTCTTTTCAATCCGATTTGATTCTGGCTCAGTGAGCTTGAGACGCTCACAAAATTCGACAAACTCTGCAATGGAGTGGTTAACGGGATCGAAGTCTTGAAGGAGCATTGCCTTCTACCAAGAGCCTGGCATTCCAAACTCCAGGAGATCTAAAAGTTCATCATGGGGGAGCTTAGATTCGTCGGTGGCTTGAGGGAACTCTGTTAGCAACTCGTTGATTTCGCATACGCGAGAAACGAATCCACTTGCCTTCATGTTGCAAGGCTTATGCAGGAAACGCCTCTTGTAACGCTTCTGCGTTTGGAGAGCCTTAATAGGGAAAACATGCGCGGTAACCGCTGCCATGACTGTCTTAGGTCATAGGTTGCTGAACCATCCATATCACGGGACGTCTTGCATGTGTGGCAGTTCATGTTCTTCGACATTGAACTGGCTTCCTTGTGTTGAAGAAGGCTGGATTGTTTTTATTTTTATTTTTATTTTTATTGATGACGTAGTATACAAGCAGTCACATGCTGCTTCAAATCCTAACTAAATGTTTCAATGCTATTTAATTGTTCTAATCAAATAAGTCATTGCTATTTATTTTGTTTAAGTAAGTTTATCTAAATCTTAGATAAATTTAGCTAATACATACGCTGTATATTGCACATATGGATAAAGCTGCAAGCTTTGCTTCAGCAGCTGCTTCCCTGTGAGGAGGAAGGCTTTGATGATTTTGTTTTTATTAATCTTCTAAGAACTATTAAAATCGATGCTAGCTTTTTAATTTTAACTATTAAAGTTGCAGCTATAGTTTTAATTTGACAATTGCATCTAAACATGGACTAATTTAGCCGGATCATAAACTGTATATTGTATATGCTATGTTTTTACCGTGTTATACCATGATCACACTGCAGCGTTTTCAGGAGCTTCACGTCCCAACCCGCCAAGGTTCCCGTCCGTGCCCATGCACGAGTCATCGAAAGGTGTATATAAGCCGAAGCTATTTAGTTGGAATTTGGGCATATTTAGTACATACAACTTTTACGTGGAATTGGGCAATAATTTTGCCCGTTTTCCTTTGTAAAATATAGTTTTCTCGTAGCTTACACCATAAGCCAATATATGTAAAAAAACTACGTGCTAAGGAATTTCAACCCCCTCCATGGCGGAAAATCTCATTGACGGCATATCTCAAGCTATCGATCTCCAATTTTCAAAGTCGATATCACTTTGACTTTCTTTTTTGCAGGATAAACAGACTGCGAATTTACAAAATGTTTCATCTAGCACGCGATATACAACTTTTCAGCCATCTTGCATTCCAAAACACCTCAACAACGAAATACTGACTATCCATAATCCCATCAAGAAAAATTATCTGCATCTCTAGCAGATTATTAGATACCCACCTCCATGCGCGGTTCTTTTTTCGAACACGAAGTTGACTGCTATTGAGCACCAAAGTCACCATTTTCAATTACTTTCGAACAAAAGTTAACGCCTAAAAAGATACCTTTATTTCATTGGTCCTTTACGTACCAAGATCCACAAATTCCTACGCCATACATCAAAATTCTATATCCCGCGGATTTTCATCAAGATTCCATCCAACCCAATTCAGAAAATCCAATCTCAACTTTTACGATTGAAAATATCCATCTCTGAATAAAATCCAGCCAGCTGTCAAGATACAATAAAGGAAAACAAAATATAAAATCAGGTACGTACCATCAAGTAGGTCTTCTGTTTCTAGCCGGCGTAACAGGGCCACGTATGGCAGCATATGCGCTACGGGGTCTCCTTATCAGACCCGGGTATTTTCAGCCCCGCGTAAGTCGAAAGCTTCGTCCCTCGACGTCCCGAACGTTCATATAAAAACTACCTGATCCTGATATCCTCGGATAAGGTGAGAAGGTTGATGTAACAAGTAGCAGCGTAACAGCAATATGTACGGGAAGAGACCGTGGGCTGATGACCTAAAAGAGCCGTTCATGGGCACAGTCATAGATACAAAGCCATGTCCCTCTTAAAAGAACACAGACAGATACACACATACACACATACACACATACATACACACATACACACATACATACACACATACACACATACACACATACACACATACACACATACACACATACACCCATACACCCATACACACATACACCCATACACCCATACACACATAC
>Ga0209092_10001289_pt1 | contig 24852 bp, 9 predicted proteins | sample FraStrMetagenome_FD_187446 | JGI IMG/M metagenome (GOLD analysis project Ga0209092, IMG submission 187446) | Marine eukaryotic phytoplankton communities from Arctic Ocean - Fram Strait ARC3M Metagenome (SPAdes) (version 2) | ecosystem: Environmental > Aquatic > Marine > Oceanic | place: Fram... | reverse complement strand
TTCACAATTGGATGAAATCTCCAAAATTATGCCTTTCACAGACTCCGTCATATAAAAGATCGTATGTATCTTTTATACTACGTTTTTACACAAGAACGAATCCACGGCAATAGTCGTCAATAGATACATAATAATAATATTTGGATGCACGACCACTGGAGAGAGTTTTTTCGTACGTCTCTCACAATATAATGACGTCATATTTGATGCTTATTTTTTTAAGCAAAATCCGACTATTTTTTTATGGTTTGCTGATCACTCATCTTCATTTTGACTCATTTTCCCTCGCTGCCAAACCTTAATGCAAATGTTTCTGAAAACTGGAAGGCCAGTCTACGATATGTCCACCGCCTGGATGCTATTCCTTTCTCTTTTAGAAAGTCTATCTACCATAGATTAGATTTTAAAACTAAAAAAGAATTGAATAGCATTGCATTTAAATTGTTTTATTCTTTATCCTATGCACTAGAACCACATGAGGATGCACACAACACAAATATACCTTCATACGAAACCTCCTCTTCCCCACTCTGGAAGATGGCTCTTCTGTTTGAAGGTTCGATACTTGCCCCCCCCACATCCACTGAACCTAGAAATTACCAAAAACTTATACGCCGCCGTATAACAACTTTTCGTGAAGGCAAGTTCAGCTCATTACACCGTAATGCCATGTCCATTATAGCCACTCCCTCGTATGATACTCCCACTCCAACAACTCGCTCAGAACACATCACCAGGGCCGCCAACAATGATAATTGGCGCAAAGCCTCTCAACTCCTTAAAGATCCACTGCCAGCGATGCCCTACACAACCGAAAATATGCCTAGAGTTTTAGATCTCCACCCACCTCCCAACCCCTTCACATCAGCTGCCAACATTCCCAAGCTGACCCCACATTTTCACCAAAACGTCTTCACAGAGTCAGACATCAAATATCGCAATCGATTATTAGATAAACATCTCTTATTAAAGACACTGCGCAAACTCACCAGAGACACCGCTGCTGGTCCTTTCGCAGACTCGACCGACTTCCTTCGAGACGTGTTCCTCACAAGAGTCCAATCATCGCAAGAAAGCGACGATGACTATTCGAATCTGGATACACTAGTTACTCTTTTGAATGCCATCATGCAAGGGTCTGTTCCTAAAGATGTACAAACCTATCTTTCCTACGCCGAAAGTGTATCATTTTATAAAGACCCTCCGGCATGCCAAGCCATACGACCCATTGGCATAGGAGTGGCATGGAGGAGGTTGGCCACAGCCCATGCAATGGCAGTCTCCAGAGATGCGATCGCGGCTCACCTTGCACCCCATCAATTTGCCATTGGCCTTCACTCGGGCCTTGACTTCGTTGCTCACACAATGCAGTCTCAAGTACAGAGATACCTGACTCTCCCCCCAACCAGCTCCAACCCCCCTACCCGCGTTATTCTCCTCCTAGACCTGATTAACATGTTCAACACGATAAGCATGGTTAAGGCACGCGATCTCATTCACCTCCATTTTCCACACCTCTTACCTCTATTTGATCAGCTATATTACCAACCATCAAAATGCTGGTATCGCGAGCCTTCCGGGGCAAGGAAATTCTTCCTCAGGCAAGAAGGATCAAGCCAAGGATGCCCCTTCGCTGCTTTTCTTGCCTGCCTCGTCCTTCATGAGGTACTCTCACCCATCTATTCAGCACTTACCAAAAGAGCAGCGACGCGAAGAGCAAACTCCGATAACGGAGATGATGGGCTAGGCAGTCATGCTCTGATGATGGCGTACATTGACGATTGTACAATCAGCCTTCACTATGATGATCTGTCTTTCTTCATTGATGAATTTAATCGCATAGGAATACCATTAGGTTGCAAACTAAAAGAACAAAAATGCAAAGTGTTAACTTCAACGACTAATATTTCACCTTCTCCATACTTACCACCTCAACATGCTGCATCATTATCCACCGTGCTCACCAAATACTGTGGGGGCGTGGCTAAAGGCGAAGCACTAAATGGTGTGCGAATATTAGGTGCCCCGATTGGAAACACTTCCTTTGTAACCCAATATCAGAACAAGACGCTCCAGAAACTAACTTCTACGATAGATACTCTCCACAAACTCATCACAGATCCCCAAATTGCTACCTCTCTCTTTAAATTTTCCCTCCAACACTACACATCACACTTGCTCTTCACCGACATACTGCATAACAGAACTCCTACTCCGCAACAATATCTTCACACATCGGATTTCACCAACACCATAAACACCATCACACAAACTTTCATATCCAAGATTGCCGTACACAGCACCAGCTCACGAGCGACACTGCCAGACCACTCCTGGTATGTTGCTTCCACTCCCAGTGGTCTGGGTGGACTAGGTTTTGATGATGCGACCGCGAAAGCAATACCTCACTTCATTAAGCCGCTTGCCAATACAATCCGTTCCGCCTTGCATGGTATGACCCCTCAAACGGTAATCTCTCCACATCTACAGGAACCCCCAGTCCCAGTCATGCTCTTACCAAAACATGTTGTCAACTCCTACAGGAGCTGGCAGTCCTCTAATCTTAACATATTCCAAAACTACCGAGACACTGTGTCTAAATATGTGAGATCTACGGACTCCCCGCAATTGTTAGAAAGCAATAACAAAGTTTTGACATATACTCTCCACTGTCCATTATATTCAACCACTCGTAAATTATATCGCCAATACACAATCTCCAGATTGAAAGATATGTGGCCCAACCTGCCAAAAGATATTCAAACACACTTCCCTTCCATGATGAGCTCTCTCACCTCCACCCCTATGGGATCGATCACCAGAACGGATCACACCAACCATTTTAAACCAGATGAGTTCCGCATTTATCTGCAGCGCAAACTCCGTCTCCCACTATGGCCTACTCATTACACCTGTGTATGTGGTGCTAGCATAGATAAATATGGTGACCATTACATGACATGCAGATCCGTTAGCAAAATAGATATTCATAACCGCATGCGTGACGCTATGTATTCGATCACATCACAAGTATGCCCCATTATATCCGACATAGCTCCTGCCGATGTACATTTAGAAACTCCACACTTGATTGATCAAGCTCCCTTGATGCGTCCCGGTGATGTAGTCATAAAACATCCAGTATCCACGGCAGATGACCCACATGCCCTCACAATGTTGGACATAACCATTATTCCCCCTACCATAACCGCGAACGCCCCACTTTCTTTTACAGAAGCAACACACCTCACCGATAACCATCACAGGAAATTTGAATACAATAAATTTCGCTTGAAAGACAATAAACATTCAAATGTGACTGCGGATCAAATAGCACAGGAGATGATAAACAAAAGATACAGACTTCTCCCATTCACAATCGATCACCTTGGAAGAATAGGCCCTATGGCTGATGATTACTTGTACTCGAATATCCAACAGGATGGACCTATTCTCCACACGGATTACATTAACCGACAAACATCAACTCACATTTCCCTTCTCATGCAAATGTCCCTTCGAAAAGCTCGCCAAAATAACATCTTAAACCGTGCCACGAAAAATTGGAAATTATCATTTGGGGACAAATGGTATACAAATACCTATCACGCCCAGACACCGGGCCAATGGTCAAAACAGGTCCTTGGTAATACCTTCTCTATCCACAGCGCAAAACATATCCTACGTGCGATGACGAATGCAGCCAACCAAAAATTCAATGCAAAAGCCAAAACCAATAATATCTCGTGCTGTAGTATAAACCTACACACTCCTTCTAAATATACGCTGCGCTCACTGCAATATGCAATGCACTCACCTTAATGAGTGCCACATAGTACCATAGACTATAACCAATTACTAATATTATTATTATTATTATTATTATTATTATCTTTCGTAAACAAATTTGTGAGAACTGAAAAATCATCTACATTGGTAAAAAAACAATCTGCTGTCTGGAGAGTTATTCATTCCTCCTATTCAATTCTTTGAAAGAGAAATAAACAAAAAAGTACCATAAAGAAAATTTTTAAACATGGAGCAGTCAGAAAAATCAGTTGAAAATTTACAAGCAATTTTTGAAAATTGGGTGAACCTTTGTCTACAAAAACATGATGATACCATCCACGAAACCTTGAGAAGATATGCAAAAGACTGTTTTTCCAGCCATCCGAAATTGCAGAGTCAGGGTTCGAAAAGCAATTTGGAAAGTAATGATATATTGAGCCAGCACGTAGCAGAACTCGTTGCCAAACTAAGTCCAGTATTTTCCATCACATTAAAAGATGATGATGAGTTTTACCCTCCAGAGGCAGGACTATATGTGCTTTGTGGTGCATTTGAAGGAATTCTCAATAGTTCTTCTCAAAGAGGACTATCAGTTAAAATTCAGCAATTACTCGGCCACTTCCTTGCAGAGCGATGTCGTATGGATACAAATCATCAACAAATCAAAGATATCGCCATCATGTGTCTTCATGCATTTTTTAAAATATCAAATATTTCCATGCTAGAAAAAGAAGGAAAAGACTTACTTCTTGCAAAGCAAAAATGTATGATCTGGAGATTAAGCACATCTCGTAAAGCAGTCATGCTCAGTGCTGGTGCGATACCGGAGGATGACGACGAAGATATGATGGAAGTAAATGATGATGAAAATCCTTACAGCGTTGGTGATATTTCAGACTTTACTAGGTTGAAAAGAACAGCTTGCTTTCAGATTCTTTTATCTGCTTTAGATGGATTTAGTTTGGATTCGTCGATTTCTATACCAGAGGAGATAATTAATCCTACGGATGTGGACATTATGGAAAGTCACACAAGTTTAATTACTGAACTTGCAAAATTCACTTCATTTTGTACAAAATGTCTTCATGGAGAAAGTGATCCGCGATGTCTTGTATTCCTACTTACATTAATTCGAAAGTGCCAAGATGAATTTTTGCCATTCTTTGCAATGAAGAATAATGAAAAAACTGGAATCCAACTATCTCCTTTCCCAACCACACAAATCTTCGACGCAGTTGCTCCTTATTATCCAATTAAATTTACTCCACCCCCAAATGTTGAAAACGCAATTACAAGAGATGATTTGCACAATGCATTAATGGATGTTTTAACCTGTTACCCACCTACAAAATCTCATTCAAATTCTAGCATGGTAGAACTATCTTGTCGACTTTTCCTTGAACGAATACTCCCAGATACTCATGACGATGATTATGGAATGTCACCGGGGCCAGATGAATTAAATACTCCGGTAGATAAACTTGAAGCTCTAGAAGATATCAAAAATCTTTTCACAGTGAAACCTAGATATGCTCCTAATGAATTGCGAGATGACTTAATCAAATTGATACCCTTTAACTTCCTTGATGATGTTACACTAGTTGATCTTGCAGAAGCTCTCATGGAAACACACTCCGAGGCAGCCAAAGGTGATACTGATCCATCATCATCGACCCCATCAGAAGAGAAACTACTAGCCTCTCAATGCCGAAGTTTTGCTATTTATATTTTAACTACCTTAGAATCACAAAAATTGCAGAATGCCTCCTTATCTTCTTCTAAATGGAAAACATTTTTAAATCCAATCACAAACTCTCTGTGTTCGAATGTAACGTCTGCCCCAGAAAGTTTTCGAGGACGCACCTCTGCTGCCTTTCTCTCAGCTATCGCTTATTCTGGGACGGAAACTTTACGCTTGTGCCTGCAATCAATTCTACCTCCTCTTCTCAGTAGTATCAAGTCAACGTTAGAAAATTTAGATGAAGAAAGAATAACAGCTTCTTGTTACACGCTAGCTGGATTCTTTGGTGCTGTTACAAAACTAGAACAAATAAGAAAAAAAGAACACAACGGGAAGGTGATTTTATTGCACCCTCATCCACTAGCTTCCTATAGTGAACAGGCATTTCAAATTCTATATAGCTTATTGGAAGAAGTTGATAACAAATCTATGGATGAATCAGATACAACTGCTAAAGAAAATTCGTCAAGGTTGGGCTTTGATGCAAGAGCATCGGCAGTTTATGCGCTAGAAGCTCTTTTACTAGCCTGTCCAAAGTATGCATTCAAAAACGATGGGATAGATATCCAGAACGATGTCAAACAATTTCTTTTACTTTTGTTAGAAAGCGTCTGTGGTAGGGAAGATGTAGCCACAAAATCTAATGAGAAATGGAGTGAAATGTGTTCTCATGCAATTGGATCCTTTATTGGCAAGTGTAATTTGCAAAATGACATAGATATGGAAACAAACGACAATGATGATGGATACTCGTACTTATCGTCGTTTAGCCAGACAATTCAATCAGAAGTAATACCTGTGCTTATTCAATCTTCAATTAAAGCTCAAACAAAAATTGAGAGAGACACACGATATGATTGGAAAACGTTGGCTCGCGGGTGCAATTTGAATAGAAAAGTGTCATCTAATATAATTTTCTCAATTGGAACCTCTCTCATGGAAGCCTTGAACTCCAATCAATTGAGTCCCATAGCTACCGCAAATGGAGAACAAGTCAACATTGAGAATGCTGTGGCCATTAATGCTTCTATGGCACTATCATTTATGATGGAAAAAGGCGGTGATTTTGTGGAGGATGCTTGGGAAGACGCTTTTATTGACGTTGAGTTTTCAGAAGATTCACTTGTGATGAAAGAGCACATCGGATACTTAATATTGAGAGCACTATGTGGCTACAAGGATGGTTCTCATGTAAATATAATACAAAGCGACACAGACGATGTTGTAATGGACAAACTTCTTCTACCAAATAAAAAGCTATCAGCTCGTATTAAGGCAGAAGGATTGGTAAGTGGCTTTCCAGGTGTTTTTTCCCTTAATCACCAAGATGATTGCTTCATGAGCTACGTGTTCCGACCTGAACAAACTTATTTTTAATTTATTTTATATCAGACGAAAGTAGCATCGTCCATAATACCCCATCTTATTCCTTGTTACAAAAAATCAACAGAAAATCTTTTGAATTCCATTGTACGGTTTGTATCTCCAGTTATTCCTCCACTTTCGTTACTTGACAATACAAAGGTAACTATTACACTACCAATTCTATCTGCAAGTCTGCAAACAGCAAATATATTTTCGATACTTGATACTGAGATAGAAACTAGTTTGACACGGACAACACATGAAGAATTGAGAGATATGATACCCTCTCTTTGCGAATTTATCCTTTCGTATGAGAATAAATCAGTAATTCGATCTGCTGCTGCTTCAATTGTGTATTCCTTTTTAAGCAAAAGTCCAGATGTTGCAAACCTAGCATATAGTATCATTGAAAACTCAATAAGTCCAGCTTTTCAGCTTGCCGCAAATGAAGTTACGCTTAATTTGCGTGGATCAATTTCGGACCGTGTGTTTGGGTACTTTGAGGACGCTTTGAATTTAATGTCGCTAGTGGTAAGATAGCTTTTCAGTGTCATTTGAACTCCAAATTATATGTACAAATTTATCGAATACTTACGTTGTCTTACAAATGCGATGCATTTTTGTCACTAACAGGGGTCATCTGCAGCGTCCAAAGGAGGTTTCGAGACCGCTCAGGTAACGGACAAGATCGTAAAGTTCATCGTTTGCATAATCTGCAGTGGTGAAGGCACTCTGCCCGTAACTGGGATGAATGTTCTCATTCCACCTGAGTTCCGAAGTGAAATGTCTGTTGTAGCGGGTCAAGCTTTTGGGTCGATGCTTTCTGTCGAGAACGAAAATTTCTTTTGGAAACAACGAGTGTGCTATAAAACTTTACCAGATATATTCAAATCATGTGAGAATGGAAAAGGTAGCTCTGTGACTAAATCATTTGGAGCTTATATCGTAGCTGCACACATGATTTGTTGTGTTTCTTCGAAAGCCTTGGGTGATGAAAATGTACAGAAATTATTCAGTTGTATCATTCATAAGCTTGTTTCAACAACAAATTCCTTAACAGGGGAATCAATAAGCCCTGAGGATTCATTTGTTAACCTCGCTTTAGCTGCATTGGTGAAGCTCCTTTCTGTCTCGCCAAACTTGGTACGTGTATGATGTGAAAAACGCATTTAGACTTTTACTCCTTCATCTACTCTAAACATAATTACAATCTCTCCTATAGATCCTCCCAATTGCAGCAGATTTAATTCAGCCTCTTCTGAATTTAAGTTGTAGTGACAAAGCTAGCATGCATATGATCTCAATCGCCCTACAGTGCATTTCTACAATCATTAATTTCCCTGATGTAAAACAAGGGATGAATGCCACCCTTAAAAGTACAGTGGAGGAAAAATTATCTTTTTTACTTGATCATAAATCTCGAGTTGTTCGACAAATGACAGTAGCCGTAAGAAATGAATGCTTCATGATATAGTTCAAACCAAATCGTCCAATTGGTTCTGAATTAATAATGATAAAGGAAAAGGAGCTCCTATTTGCTTGTGTCGAAACTCCCATGGGAAGATGATTGAAATGGACCGTTGCATCGTAATAATATTTAAATCATCCATCAAAACAAATTAAAAAATATCGGTCGAATTCAATCACAAAAAATAGTATTCATGAATGTTGAGTTCCCGCTAAATCTCATAATTTTGTCCTTCTACTTGCAGAAAGCCAAAATGTCGTCTGAGCAAAGAGTGCGTGAGGAAATTAGAAAGTCTCTTCAAATATGGGGAGTTGACCCTCAGCGAAACGATTTGCATAATTTTTTCTTCAGTGACACAATTGATACAGTTGTTAGTTATTACCATGGTCATCATGATTCCACGGATAATGATAAATGTGCCAAAAAGAAAATTTCTACAAAATTTCCCCCCAAAGTTGTAGATGCTATTCGATATGTCTTAATGGCAGCGCCTCAAATTTTAGACAAGGAGAGCTATCATCTACGACATGATAGGCTTGGTAATTTTTACCCCCCTTATTTTATTGGAAAAAGAGATGGGAATCTATGCAAAAGTAAAGACATGAAGATGTTTTCGAAAGAAGAAATAGACCCTTTCAAAAGATTTACCAAAACAGAAGTTTCAAAAGCAGAATATTTTTATAGACAATGGTTTGATCCCAACAATCCATCTTATTTGGAAGGACTTGTATTTGAAGGTATTGTTACATGTCATGTCATTCAAAAGGAGGCTTGTTACAATTGTAAAAAAAGAGGTGGACTTGAATGGAATGGTGATATTGCTTGGCAAGATATGTGGTGTCGCTATTGTGGTAGTTCTTATGAAATAAAATCAAAAGCCTCGCTTGAAGCGATTGAAAAAGTTTTTGATCGTAACAGCCTTAATGGAGGTTCATTTTTTATGTACCATCAACATAGACATAATGAAATCTATAGCAACCCTAAGCGATATGTAATTGTGGTCAGTCGTTCATCTAAAAAAACGTTTGGAAAGGTGATGTGGCCCACTTACATTGCGGAGATCAAAACTGTAAAACCTCGACTTCATGATAAATCTTTTGATTTAAAGCCTAGATTAAAACTTGGAACTACCATTGTAGCAGGTAAGAAGAAGCTTTGGATGTGTATTCCATTTGTGGAATATGATATTGAAAGTATTGCGAAAGATGCGTTCCAGCAGTCCTTTTCAGAACAGGAATGGTCCGAACTAAATCAGAGACAAATATTCGACAATTCGTCAGAACATAAATCCAATCAAGAAAAATCTACGAATGTGGATTCACTTTGTAATGATATGCAAGCTTTGAGTGTGGATCGCGACTTCTTCTGGAATCGTTCTCGGCTTTCCAATACCAAGAAATAAAGAAGCCTAACGATAATTTTGATCTTATTGGCACTAACATCCAATACTTGCTTTATTTATTATTCTTCAAGTACAAAAATAGACTACAATGATTACAAGTTCAATGAGCAAGTTCATCAAAGATTAAAACTCTATTTTTACAAACTATTTTTATATGACTTTACTTTCTCAAGCTGGAAAGGAGAATATCGTAAATAAGATCCATGAGAATGCAGATCCAAAAATGGTCTAACATACAATACACATACTACTTGCTTCTCCATTAGCCCGCATAACACAGGCATAATGTGTATTATTCCATCCTGTTTCACAGACATAACACCATTCAAACCCACAACGGCATGTCATATGATTGCACCCGCTCGATCGTTCAGTCCATGTAGAACAGCCTGGGCACATACGTGCATTGATCGATTGAGCAGCAAAGAAGGAGGCATTCAATTCTTCATTTTTAGAAAAATACTTGTCATAGGAGTAACAAGTTTGACCATCGTGTGAGATTCGTTTATTACCAAATAAGGAGTTATGTATTGTCTTCCAGGGACGAGAGCAAAGGCCACAATATAAAGCATGACATTTGGGACATACACATCTTCTGCCATCTCTAGAATTGGGATACCGTTGAGCTAAACGACCTTGATTCGACATGTCTTGATAGTATATTTCTTCTGCATCAAACCACTTATTATTCCTAGATGTACGCTTCTCTGGCTTGGGTGGTCTGTAAGTTAGCCATGTTGTAACAGCCTTTGTCATATTTTTAGATGAATCAAGGACTAAATTAGTATTTCCTTCATTGTAGCTTTTTCTGCGTTGATATGGTTCATTCGCAATTTTTTCTCTTCTGTGCTGTGTGGATGTGAGATAAACATAATTGCAATCGGGGGCAGGACATTGCATACAAAACTCAGTAGAATTATCCCCTTTTTTCTGTGCCATCGAAATAGCAAGATTCCATCGCTCATAAATAAACAAGTCCTCTCTTTCCTTTTGCGATAACGTTAAACTCCGAAAATATGCAAAATATGGATCTTCCAGTCTCCGTCGAAAGAGGGATTGAAAGCAGTAAAAAAAACCTGTTGCCTTGAGTAACTTTAACAATCTAGGACCAACAATATGTTTCCGTATACTGTAATGTTCTCTTCGGAAAATATCACGAATTTCAGAATCTGACATTGACGTCCCACATCCTAAGGGACATAATAATTTGGTGCGACCATCCCCCACAAACCCTTCACTAAAGACACTCTGAACGTGTCTATACATGCAACTTTGACATACTTTTTGTTTACAGCATGGTCTTGACATGACGTTTTTCGTTATGGGACTCAAGGGTAAGATGTGTTCACAACATATGGGACAGCATGTTCCTATCATTCTTTTCTTTACTGTTGTGGTGAAGAGTGTGAATTCATGAATGAGTATTGCTCAATTGTAGTTAGCTACATATGGTTTGATTTCGTGATGGTACGGTATACTCAAGTTCAAAAGATACTTTTGTTTTGCTGCGATTTAGTCTATATCTTTATGTCGATTGATTTGGAATCACAGAGGCGTTCGTAAGTTATCTGAAGTATGTGCTTGCATTCAGTAATTTGATCAATCGTTCGTACGTTTATATATACAAATAAGAACATTTTGTCACACATCTTTCATCCTTCCAAAATAAATCGAATGTACTATACTATACCGTAGCTGAAATAAATAGAACTCCATATTGATACTTTATGAATATCAACAGCTCTTTATCTCTTCAAAAGCACTTTTACAACGAAACATCTTTTCCTAAATAACCTGTTTTTAAATTCATTCCCTTACCAACAGCCTGGCATTCCTATTTAGTCCCTTTCTATTTCCACACAATACATCACCTAAGTATTATAAACTTGACTAAACTTAATGCACATGCAATCGCTTAATTAAAATCCGAAGGGAATAAATTTTCAAGACATTAGGATATATTATATCTAATGAATGTATTTACGAGAAGCATATGTGAAGAACCTAGCTTTTCCAGAAAACGAATTTGCCTTTCTACTGAATCCGCGTATAGTAGGGTATAGGGAAGTCATTTTTCAAAGCATATTTTTGCATGATTAACACCGATGGAGGATCAATCAGAACAAGAAATCGCATAAGAAGTCAGGCTAGAAACAGTAGACTTTTTCATCATCTATAATGTTCAAGAAGAATCGACGAAGGTTTCAGAATCTCCGCTTCAATATTCGATCTAATCAAAATAGCAATTCGAACCTGGAAGCTCTCAAAAGTCAAGGTCTACTTAACAAAATCAATGACACCACAAACCATTCCACACCGTCGCTACTAGTTTCTAACAATGGTGATATTCAAAGTCGGTCCGTTGATGAACTAGCATCATTTGATGCCTGCGTAGAGGCATGTGATGCTCTTGCGGCATCTTCCACATCTTTGATATACGGGAAGAATAATACGAGTGATGCTATTTCAGAGAAGGATGGCGATTGTCAATTTCAATTATCAGATTGTTTCGTAAGAGTTTCACCGGATGGAGAATTGATGTTTTTACCGGTTCAGAGTGGTAGTTCTTCTTCACTTTTGGATGAAGAAAGCAATGATGAAGAAGATGATGAGAATGAAAATGAGAATGAGAACGGTGTTGGTATAAAAGATGAAGAAAGTAAGGAGATGGGGCCTGAATCTCCACAGAAAGAAGAATCGTTTACATTAGCACATATTTCACAGACTGGTTTTGAAAGTGCTGTAGTTGTTGGAAATGATCAGCCTGGTGGGGATAGAGAATCAAATGGTTTTTCTGCAAATGGATGGTAAGTTATAAAACTGCGATATATATTCAAATACATTTTTCGTTCTACGATGGTACTTCGAAATATTGATTGAGTGGTGGTTTCACCACTCTATGACAAATGTTATGATTTGATTTTTCCAAGAAGACTCATAGCATATTGTATTCATGGATGTATGATTTTATTCTGTTCCATTCCAGGTCGTCAGATGCAGCAGGGATGGCTTTTCGTCAAAGTACGGTAGCGTTGAAACGTATGTCTGACTTTGTTGAACATATCTGTCAATCACGAAAAGAAGATGCCCAAAATATGATAGAAGCTTGTGATTCCATCCGTCAAGCTGTCATTGATGCGCCCAAAACACCTGTGAAATCTCCAACATCTTCAAATCAAGGTATGATTCGTAAATTGTTAAATCAAAATAGTGGTGAGGATAATTTTTATGCGTTCGGTGACTATTCCAATATGGCACCTGGTTTAGGCTTTAAAACAAATTTTCCTACATTGAATTCTGCAATAATTGCTATGGAGCATTATCATGCAGTTACATCGGAGGCGGATTTAGATAGATGGAATAACATATCTCTTCCAGCGCAAGAAAATTCACAAATACTAGACGAATTAAGTCATCAAAAAATGATTCTTACAGGAAAATCTTCATTATCACAAATTCAGCATATGACACAAAAAACAAATGAAAGATCTTTAAAACGAGAAAAAGCGCTTCAAAAAGCACAAAAACACGCAGAAGATGCAGAAGAAAAATTAAGAGTTTTAAAACTAGATGCTAAACAAAAGTGGGATGCAGTAAGGGATGCGGAAGTACTCTCTAGGGAAAAAATAAGCGACGCAATCCAAGCACGTAGGGAATCTATAGCTCGGGAAAGAGAACGAAAAAGGAATGAAATTTTGAATCAAAAAGATGATTATATCCAAGGAAATTCTCCCAAAAATGGGACGGCACCTACGGATTCCATTGACATAGCACCTACTCCAACACAGCAAGAAATTTGGGAAATGGTATCACAGGTAACAGACTCTTTTGATCAAGGTAGTTTTGCACCCACTTTTGTTCCTCCTCCTCCCAAAGTAGATGATTCGGTGGAAATGGAAGATGCAGCACCACAATTTATTACATTAACTCCAATGGAACAAATGCAGATAGAATATGATTGTAATGTCCCTCGTCTCAGGTCCGCGGCCAAAGCTGCTGATGAGTGCGTGGAAGATGCGGTTGGAGCTTTGCTAAACGCGTTGTCTATTTTGGACACAACGACTCGATCAGCTCGCATTGCAGTTGAAGCTGGATTGTTAAGTGCTGCGAATACACAGGCTGATTGTCTCAGATCGATGGTAGAGATGGAAAAAGCTTCATTACAACGTAAATTGAAGGAACTAGAAAACTTCGAAAATAAGGTGAAGCAAATAAATATTCGATCAGATTTATGCCAAAGCATTGAAGATGATAAGAAGAACCCCGAGAATCGATCCCAAGTAAGAGAAGATGATGATGGAGGGATTGCTTCAGCATTAGCTGTTTTGAACGGCCATCGTGACGCACTGGGAGGGATGTCAGCTCTAGAACATCAACTTGGTAACGTTGTGCTCGAAGGATGGGGAGCATCGGATGAAACTGGAATTGTGAGTAGAGAAGAAATCGATAAAATGATTCAATATCTCTTCAAAAGTGATCCCAGCACCAGTGTAGCCTTAAAGAAAAACGAAGATGCGGAAATTCCTCACAATTTAAATGACATTGTATCCTTTGTTGTTGGAGCTGTCAAAGATCACACAAAAATGTCCCGTATTCATAGGGCTATGGTTTGCTCTGCTCTAAATAAACAGAGGAGTGTCTTAACTGAAATCAAATATGAAGCTAATTTCAATGGCTTATGTGATATCCTGAACTCTCTTCTATCGGGATGTGATCGGCAAACAGATGATATTGATAATGCAAAGATGTGTATGATTCTTGCTCAAACATTTTACAGAGTTGATGAGGACGGATTGAAAAATGATTTAGATACGGAAACAGAAGCGAAAGAAGAATCAATTGCATCATCAAGGATTGAAGGTCGTGACAATCGGATATACGTTAAAGACTCTTTGAAGGGACACTCACTTTGGTCTGACGAGCACTTTTGGTAAGTTCAAAAACCTATTTTCTGGTCCTCGATAAATTTTACTTTACTAAAAGGATGACATTGCATCTAAAATCGCACAGGGACCAAGCACTTTTTCGCTGTATATCCGATGCTTTAACAAAAAGTAGCGTATTACGAAGTTTTCAAGAGACGGAAGATGCAATCCTGGAATGGCATGATTTGAATCGTAATCAGAGATACGAAGCCACAGCTCAACTTCATGCCGTCATATCTGCACAAATTGGAGCGTTGGCGCATTCTATGGTTGAATTCGGTGGTGGGACTGAGGGTGCTTGTGCTTTTGTAAGAAGAATGTCAATACGTCATCAACTTCCTATTTCAAAACGAACGTTACTTCTTCAACATTTGGTTAGTAGAGGAAAGAGTTGATCGTAGGAGGTCAAACAGTCAAGTATTTGTACTGGTTCTTCTACTCGTAGTTTCAAAAACTTAATGTATAGAAGTACTAGATCTGTTACAGTATAGAGGATTCTGTCTTCCAATAGATGAAAGATACAAAATGTCTTAATTCTTATACAATGATTTATTTTCATTTGAAGCGTACTATTGATTATATGGTTCTGTTGCTATTTTCTATAGTTTCTGACATTTGCCTTCATTAAAGTATAAATAAGAGTACCTTTCCGTGAAAAGAGTATGGGAAAAAATTATTCTTACTTGATTCATGTGCACATAGATTTAACTCGGGATTGTCTCCACCTTGGCAAAACTCTGAGACCATTTGTTCCCGAAAATATATATTGAATATTTGCTTTCGTAAACGATGCTGCTATCGTTTAAAAAAATACTCAGTGATTCTCCATGATTTACAAATCCAAGGCTAAGACTCTTCTCTTGGTCTAAGTGATACAGGAAAGGGTTTATTTCTTCAGAAGAACGACAATCAAAAGATCTGATACTTATCATAACTACATACGACAACTGCTTTGATTAAATCAATAGTCTATTGGGTAAGAAAATTCTTGCAAACCTTTATAAAACAGAAATATTTGATTCACACGTCTAATTAATTAGAAGGTGAATTAAAAACTTCGTCTCTGAATTTTATCTGAAAAATGTAAACCTTGTCCAGACGAGTGTCTTTATATCAGTATTATCAGTGATATTTTAACTGCTTTCACAAGTATCTTCACCGCCTTCAGAAACTATCACTAAATCATCAAAAGAGGCTTCAGATTCTTTGTGCGACTTGTCTCTTTCATTTTGTAAATTTACTTTTAAATTCTCATTATCTTCCATCGTAGATTGTTTCCATTCTTCAACAAACGGTTTACAGAATTCCATACTTTCAATGGCGCTCCAAGTAATAGAACTGACATCAGTTCCATTTTTCTCGGATTTGCCTGTGATTAAGCCAGATGCTGAGAGCACCATAACTGCATTACGCAAATGTTCCTTAGCCAACTCTTTAGATGTTGACAGTAAGTTGTCCATAGTTCTTGCATTCGAAGCATCCTCAACGTCTTCATCCTTATCACTCAAAAGCAATGATACTGCTGATAAAATGGACTTCCATAGATGAATAAAAGATTCTTGAGTACGAAGAAGATACCGCATATGATGCAGCAAAGGCTTAAAAATAAGGCTTATACAAAGTTCGAGTTCTATCATAATCTCTTCCCACATGCTTTCAACTTCTTCTGTCTTCAGCAAACCTTTGATTCTTTGTGAAGCTAGGGGGATACTTATGTCATTCAATATAGAATACAATTTATTCTGAGCCAACAATCTTCCATGATTGTCAATCAAGACATCTGTAAGCATTGATATCGCATGCTGACGAACATTCTTAATATGAAAATATACATAAAGATATTGAGAAATGTGGGAAATCAGCATAAAAATTATACATGCTTGTAAACGTACCACAAAAGAGCTTTCATTCGCTGTTTTCGAAATTCCCTTGAGAATTTTCAACCAATGATTACACCAAATATCTGGATCTGAATCCTCGTCATTTTGTAGAATAGGTGATTCGAGACGACTATGCATGACATTCAATAAATCTAATCCAGCCACCATAAGTTTCGCACAATATCCAGTCTCTCCACTATCAATAAGAGTGAAAATACAATCTAAAATACGCATCGGGACTGTTTCTTTTAATTCTTTGGAATGGAGCATTAAGTTCATGACACGAAATGATTGAAGTGATGGGTCATCTTCTGTAAGTCCGCCTCTACGAGAACCAGAGTGGACAACATTTCCTCCTCTAGAAGCACACCATTGTACCAACTCTAAAAACACCTCCCAACCCTTGGTCTTGAGATGCTGTAAACTGTCTAAATCACAACTCATACGCCACAAACTTTCGCCTAGATGTTTATCCATTTGCTCATGCACAAATGTCCTCGTACTTTGTGGTGGGAACAATAAACGTAACGACGTTAAAATCTCATTTGCCACTTCACCACGATTCAACATCCAGCTGCAAATGCGCAATAGCCCTGTCACGCATTTTTCAATGCCAGGATTTGTCAAAGCCTTCAAAGTTTGTTCATCTATTCTTTCATCCGTTTGATGAATTTTTTTTAGTCTTTCATCATAATGAGTACGTAATACTTTCTCCCAAAGAGGAACTATTCTATCACGATTCTTAATCGCGATTTCACAAATAAGGATTTCAGCTAAGGCCTCAGACGCAGGACTCAACACCACAATGGCATCATCCTGCATATGATGAAAGCTATCACTGTCCTCCTTGTCCCTTATCCCATACAAATGCGATTGGTTTTGCCTAATTAAGTCAACAAGAGACACCAAGAGATCTCTAATTCCGTCCAGACTCTGATATCTACTGCCGGAAATCAATGATGAAAAATCACAAACGTTTGACAAACGGTTACGAATTTGTTTCCTTTGCGAAGAGAGAGAAGTTGGACTGTCCAAATAAATGGATTCCTGTTGTGGCATGGAATCGCTTTCTTGAATTATCAAGTTTTCAAACATTGTGCCAAGGCTTATAGAGGGATCGTGATCCATATTCAATACTTCATTATCAGGGCCATCATCATCAAGATCATCCCATAAAAATAGTTTCTCCTTCTCATGCCTTGAAAAAGCTAATCCATCGTCATCAGGAATCAGAGAATGGCTACTAGATTGCCTTTCACTGTCTCCAAAAAAGATCCGACTCATAGTACCCATTACACTTGTTGAAGAGCTATTATTTGTTGTGTCACTTGACCGCCTTCCAGATCCTTGTTGTAGAAGCATTTTTTTCCACAGCTTCCTGTTATCAGGGGTAAGAAGATCATGATCAGATTCGAAGATTAGTCCATTTCGTCTGTTTCGTGACAGCAACTTGAGATCGCGTAACTCAAAGACCATACTCCAAAGGGCTTTCCACCCGTTCACACCAATGTCATCTCCTGAATCTTTTGCTACACTCATTGCAGTAATGAGTGCGCTCTGTCTTTCAAACGAATTGCCGAAAAGGATTGTTCGTTCAATATTTCCATAGGAAGCGTTAGATAAACCGGAAAAATCGCAAATAGTAATGAATACGCTTTGAAAAATATCAATTCTTCCCATACTACGCAAGCCATTAAATAGGTTAATAGCGAGGTCAATGCCAAGCCTTGAACCCTGCGAGGCAACTATGTTGTTTTCCGGTTGGTATTCATTTTCTTCTTCTTTTTCATTATCAAATGATCTTGATGAAAAGTCAGGAGAGTCGTGTACACCCCAACAACCACCGATTGATGACAGAATTGGAGTCCAAATGGTTTCAACTAAAATAGTTTTGAGATGATTATGAAAAGATACATTATTTGAGAATAAAGACATCCCAGTATTGTGGGAGGCACTTCTACCTTGTCCTCTGAGCACATCTTTCCATCGCTCAATTGTCATCACACCATCGGCCCCTTCCCCTTCAGTTCTAAGCTCTACGTCTCTGATACTATCGTAGAGATTTTCCAGAACTTCTCGTGGGAGATCTTTCCCTTCATCTGTTATATCTCTGCCATAATTAGAATTATTCTTCACAAAATCAGATTTCGACATTTTTCTCTCAGGCTTAATATTGTCATTATGAAGGTCAGTGTTCAGCATGATAAGTGAAAATGCCAGCAAGTATGCAGCATCTGCAGCCTTCTTTGGGTCATCTGAAAATAGACCTAACTCACTACCCTCTTCGCAATGCTTCCCACAGCTTTCTGCAAAGGCTTGCAAAATGCGATCAATTTGTTGTGCTTCGCCGGGTAATCGGAATGATGATAAAAACATTCGTAAACCATCTAAAAGACTCTGATTCTTAAAGCAGAATAAAGCGCAGTATTCTTTCAATGTTTCTTTATGGAACCAGTCTCTCTCACAATCATGAGGACTTTTACCAGCGACTGGTGCCTTTCCAGCTTCACCTAAGTAGCTTCCAACAGCAACCTTGTCTAGACCAACAACCAAACCTTGACGTAAGAATTCCGCAACATCTTTTGGAGTTGTCTGAGCGGGAAGAATGCCCTCACTGATAAGAAATTTGATTCCCTCTTTGCTTTTTTTATTGAACAGCATTGCACCCTTATGCATAATACGCTTCTTGTATTTCGTTCTTCGTAAGCTATTATTAGATGTTGAATGACTTCCTGGTGAACCGACCGTAGTGTCATCTACAGTCTCCATAGAGGGGGTATCTGGTTGCACTGATTCACCGAAGATGCACTGCATAGTTCCTATGAGGGCATCACCACAAAGCTCCTTTAGACGAGGGGGGACTTTTCTTCTTTGGGATAACTCGTCTTTAATACTGTCTGTTGCAGATACATCATCACTAGACTCGAACATCTCAGATCTTGAATGTGAAAACAAAGAGTTGTACTCTTCCATTTTGACCTGTCCGCCACAGCATCTGGATAGCTCTATGATCAAACCCGTCGCAACATCAGATCGATTCATGTTACAATCATAAGTTAAGAAGAGTGTTTCAAGCGCGCCCAATCCCTCTTTCAGAACATTTTTATCATGAAGGTGGAGAATATCAACTAACGTTTCTAAAACAATTTCTATTTCTGAATCAAAAACTACATTTGCCAGATATTCGTCGTTGTCCATCGGCGCAGTACGTCTCCTGAGTAATGAGAGAGCTCGCTGGAAGAAGCCTGTAAATATTGCTTCAAATTGTGCCTCAAGATGATGTCTTAAAGAAGATATGCTCCAGAGAGTAGAGATGGTAGCACAGATTTCAGATAATACTTCTATAGATAAAATACCGGTACTGCCAGAAGTTGTCGAAATCCCATCGCTCCAAAAAGCTTGACCGGTCAGGAGAAGACTTAGGCAAAATTCATCTTGGACAATTCTCAAAACAGAACCTTCATCCCATTCACAAATCAGATCATTATTTTCATCTTTTTCTTCTTCTGAGTTTAAGTAGTGTTCATCATCTCCCCATCCAGTGCAAAGACAGCATCTTGACAAGCGAAGGCAAAGGATTCTAGTTGCATCATGTGCAGCTTGTGCTTCCAATCCACCATTGACTGTGCCTGATATTATGAAAGGAGTATGTAATAGCTGTTGAACTAGAAATTCGAAAATGAGTTGTGCTGCAGATCTTTGCGGTTTGGAATTATTTGTATTTGAACCTTCGTTATTACTTTCAGTAGAATTAGCCCTACGCCATTTTTTACAAAAAGCAGCTCCAACCATCCCTTTCAAAACGTCTTCAAAATGATAACATAAAGCCGGAGAATGAACAAAGGTATTACGAGTTACAAATACTGTATTGAATGCATCCATGAATGTCTCAGGACGGATCAATCCATGACGGAAATTAGAATTTAAAACTTTTCCTCCATCATAATTTGCATCAATAGCTACAAGTAAGGATAAAAGATCAGCAATTGCCATTTCAACAGCTTCATCCGCGCCAGCATCAGTAAGTTCAAATTTGCACTGTAAAACCCCAACCATTAATGTATCAAGTGGGACTATATGTTCTGTGCCACACCAATAATCTTGAGTAACTTCCACGTGTGGATAGACAGGCACTAGAGAACCTCGTTCTAAGAGTCGATGCAAAGCCCGAAGAGCGACAAGAGTATGTGGACCCGCTGCTCTTGGATCCTTTATGACCGATAGAAATGGATTAGCGTAGGGGCCTACATCTCCATCATTATTATTTGCATCGATATTTGTGACACGATCGAGACTAGATTGCGAGTTGTCAATTTCTGGCGCTGCAATAGAGGAATGCTCATCATTGATACCGATCGTATTCGTTGTTGTGGATTTAGTAGTGAGAGTTACAGTTGCACTTATGTCTGAGCTCAAATCATTTTCTTTCAACGGAAATTCCTGTTCAGATACAGCAGGATTTGAAACAAAAGTATTATCCAAGAAACGGGTTCTGACTTTGTTCCTCAAATCGCGAAGGTTTGATGCAAGATCACCATAAGCCACATCTGGTGGCCCACCACGAAGTGATGATAGAACAACACGTACTTCTTCACAAATGTGTCGGGCTGCTTCTGAATGCTTAGGTTTCAGATATTTCGCCTTTCGAATAGGCATAATTTCTCCGCTAACGAAACCTGTTGTGGTTTTATTTTTTGAATTTGTAACTATGAAGTGTTTATTTTCTAAAATGGATTATATCTTTTGGGGAAATGATGGTTTTTTGTTATTCCTGCTTCATTCTATTTTTGCTCGCTAGATACGAGACAAACGCAACAACGCGATGCAGTAGAATGGTTTCTCTAAAGTTTTGAGGCATGTGTATTAATAAGTTTACATAGTAGCTTCCCCGGGAATAATTCTCAGCTTTCCCATTGTAACTTATTTTATATAGGTAACTAAGGTTTTCATAATTAGATAAGAGTTTGTTTCAAATAGAACCTGTATGTTCTAAAGTAACGTGTACAACATGCATACTTGTTAATCATTTTTGGAGAAAGGACACAAAGGCAATAAAGAGGGATTGGCTAAGACATCCTACACTAGAAATGTCCAATTTTTGGAGTAAAATTGGGAGTTTCCTCACAAAAAGTCATTGCATTGCATTGTGATAAATAGAAAACTTAAATCTTTGAGACAAAAATAAGCAATATCCGTAAGGGAATCGTATCGGAAGAAGGCTTTCACCAGGACATGAAGACATAAGTAAATTTATCACCGCCATTTGAATTATGTGAAAGGTCTTACGATGACATTTCACGCTTATTTTGTACTAAATTAAATAGTCATAACCATGTTCGAGTGTCAAGAAAATCACCAGAATACGTATAACATTTTGTAATCTGAGATGATAAAAATAAGTATGATCATTATGGAGATCTTCTTATATGAAAACATGAATAATTGTTCTATTTCAAATAAACGGTTCTGATCTTGAGTTCAAGATCATCCTCACTGAACCTTCTGATAAATCTTTAGAAGACAGGAAGAAATTGGGATAATGAATGATCTTCTCCCACACATGACGGTTGTGGTATCTATTACGAATCCCTGTTCCAATCCTTATTCAATTAAAAATACTAGAATTTCAAGATAAAAACATTCAACGCAAATTAATTCTGCCATTTTATTTGTGAGTAAATTGGAAAGAAGCTATCAAGAAAATCTATTCTCTCCTAACAAAGGTCAAAACTTTCTGTCTTCATTTGCATGGTGCATAATGTAACGCTATGAAATCATCTTTACACCTTTCAATAAATTCAAAATTATGAGCATTTATTTTTAAATGAGTTATTCTCTCCTCTCTAGATATAGGACAGCTCCGATTGTAAAATACTCATTACTCTTTATTCATTGGTCCTTTGAGATTTATATTCATATGGTATTTTCGTGTTTGAGGTTAACTTTCTCCAGAGAGAGTAAAGTAGATTCAAAACAAATTATGATCCACGACTGATTTTTCCAAACTTGATAAAAATGATTCGATTTGGTGGAGCAAGTTCAATCATGCAACTTTTGCCAATCGAGTAGATAAGTATATAGGGCCAAACGAGCAATAAGGAAGCAACGAGATCGTTTTTGAGGTACCTTCAAGAGAAGTGAAGTTTCATCCTGTTTCTCTTTTCCAAGTAAGAGATGAATGGAGAATGACGTCATCAGAATATCTTTGACCATGGAAAACTGTTTGTAAGGAGTTATAAAAAATGTTGGATAATTTGAATACACATCTTAAATACTTTGTTCGTCACACTTCCTCCATTCGACCCTCTTAAAGGATTTCATTCAGCTCCAAGGTATTATTCGAAAATGAGTCAAAAGAGGAATAGCGGTGGGAGAGGAAAAAAGAAAAAATGCAATCGTGGTCAAAATTGCCCTTACAAGAATGAATATCAACACTCCCTAGAATTTTACCACGACGGCGATAATGATGATAATAACGGAGAAACTTGTTTCATTCCTTTCTCGGGTAAAGGAAATGTTGCCACGGCAAACTCAAGTACCAGCGCCAGATTTCGAAACATTAATAGCACATGGACCCAGTCAAGTACGCACAGAATAAAGAGAAAAAATGTTCAAAGATCACAACAAATAAATTCATCTCATAATTCTTCTCAAATTTCAAACGGTGCTTCACTGCATCGAAATAAACGATCAAATACAAGAGATTCTCGGCAAATTGAGATACCAAGTAATGATGTCAACTCTAATACATTGAGATTTACAAAAGCCAATTCTATCAAGACAACTTTAGGAAGAAAAAATCAAAATAAGAACTATCCATATATCAATTTGGTTGATTGTGAGTCTGACACCACAAATGGTTTATCAAAGAGCGCGAGTTTTGTTGATATTAATTGTGCAAGTAGGAAGATTAGATCGAAAAGAAAAGTTGATGTTGTCGATGTAGAAGGTGAAATAGTAGAAAAAGGAAAAATTATAAAAACAAAACCCTCGATAGTAGTGGATTTGTGTTGTGATGACAGCGAAAATGATGAAATTATTATAGATTCAAATTCTTCCAGAAAGGCAAGCATAGCAGCATCTGCAAAAGTGACAGAAAATAAAGCTAATGCTGAAGCAAAGGTGAACTATGAACCCACAAGTCATGAAAGAGGAACAATAAGAAACAATGATGCCAAGAATGAACTTTTGTGTGGGTCGGCAATATCGTCAAGCACTTTGACGAGTCATCAAATACAACAATTGGAAATGCGTCAGTTATCGTTGGCAATTGCTGAGTCAAATCGACAAATAAAAGACACCCAAGATAGTGAATATTATGAAAGCTTAATAAAGGATCGAGAGAAGGAGCTTCAGAAGAAAAGAAAGAGAGAAAAACAAGAGTTTCTGGCGCAACAAAAACAAAAATGTGACAAAGAAAGGATCCTTCTGAAGCAAAGGAAACTAATAGAGAATCAGAGAATGTTGCTTCCAGAGCCTTCAAATGAATCTCCCATAGTTACCACGATAGCATTTCGGCTTCCTAGTACTTGTAAACAAACACGTCTTGTAAGGAAATTTGCCAGAACTTCTTCTGCAAATCAACTCTTCTTTTTTCTTACGAATGTTTCAGATTTATCAAAAATCAAAAGATGGAAGTTGTTTCAAGTAGTTGGTGGAGAAGAAATATCATATGATAGTGGAAAAACGTTAGAAGATTTTGGATTGTGCCCAAGGGCACTGGTGATTGTGAGAGATGAAGACTGCTAATTTATTGGTAGATTAATTTTTATTTTTGAGCATTTATTCTTTTTTACTTTTATCATGAAAGGCCATTTCATTATGAGAGTTTTACAATGGAAGTAAATATGAAATGTGAAATTTAAATGCAATTATAGCAATACAATATTTAGTCCAAAACTTGTCGTTAAGTGAAATGATTCATGACAAAGGTCAAATTATCCTTTGAATTTATTGGAACGTTGGATGCAATTGTTTAAAGCATACAATAAAAGCAGAAATGTCTAAATTATCATAAATTCAAAAATTGTATCACAAAAAAGAGAAACCCTAATTGATGGAAGATCAGTACATAATTATCGTGTAGCTTATTGATTTAGAATTAGAGGAAGAGGCTTCAACAAATAGTGAAACTAGAATTATCAAGGAAAGCAGGCCGGCAGATATAATAGATTGCGCATCACAAAAAAGAAGAGCTTGTAGCGGCATCAAATGCAAATATGCAGGCCAAATATGGGCATCTGATAAGACTATTGGAAGGAAACGAATCAAATTAAACGAAA